>ENA-OPZN01000015-OPZN01000015.1-human-gut-metagenome-genome-assembly--contig:-NODE-15-length-84023-cov-5.028917_pt1 | contig 84023 bp, 85 predicted proteins | sample MGYA00242483_ERZ504503 | MGnify/ENA primary metagenome ERZ504503 (study PRJEB26092, sample SAMD00036285) | human gut metagenome | host: Homo sapiens | study: EMG produced TPA metagenomics assembly of... | reverse complement strand
AGGTCGGCCCGGAGCCGGCCCGCACGGACACCGGGTAAACGGCTTGATATGGTGGTTGGTATCGCACACCACCTACCCTAATGAACGCCGAAATCGACCTAATGAATGAACAGCGGTGCGGCGCACAAGGAAAATCCGAGGAATATATGACCAATCCCGAATCCACAGCAATCGATCCCGTCGCCGCGATGGGCACAGACCACACCGAGGCACCGGCGCACCCCCTGCACAAGGTGCTCTCCTTCGTACGCCGCTCCGGACGTTTGGACGATCGCCTGCAGCGCGCATGGGACAACTATGCCGGCACATATCTGTTGGATATTGCGGCCGGCAACCTGCTGGACGTGCGCGAAGGCGTCACGCTCGACCGCGCGTTCGTGGAGTCCGCATGGGGCAACGATAATCCGCTCATTGTGGAAATCGGCACCGGGCAGGGAGAAAACGTAGTGGCAGCAGCCGCAGCCCACCCGGAGACGAACTTCCTTGCTCTAGAGGTCTATGACCCCGGCGTGGCCCACACGCTGCTGCTCGCCGGCAAGCAGGGGCTGACCAACATTCGCGTGGCCCAGGTCAATGCGCCCGAGCTGTTCAAGGTGACCGCGGCCGGCACCGTGGCCGAGGTATGGACCTTCTTCCCCGACCCTTGGCCCAAGAAGAAGCACCACAAGCGCCGCATCGTGCAGAAGGCCATGGCCGGCGACATTCATCGCGCGCTGGTCACAGACGGCGTCTGGCGTATCGCCACCGACATCGAGGACTATGCCCTGCACGTGCACGAGGTGATGGACGGCCTCGATGGCTGGAAGAACCTGGGCAGCGTAACCGTCAGCCTGCCGCTGGAGCACGTGGGCAAGGGCAATGCCGACATGGCCGCCGATATGCCGCACGCCGACTTCACCGAATCCGAGCGATTCGAGGGCCGCGTGCTCACCAACTTCGAGAAGAAGGGCCTGGCCGCCGGCCGCGTGATTCATGACTTCACCTATCAGGCCGTTACCCTGAACTGATTGCGACACGCCGAAATGCCGTCGATTTGCATAACCGAACAACCTCCCGTAAAGTAATTCGAGTTGTTCGCCCCCATCGTCTAACGGTTAGGACACCAGACTTTCAATCTGACAACGAGAGTTCGACTCTCTCTGGGGGTACTTCACTAAAGACCCCGGTCATAGCGACCGAGGTCTTTTCGTATTCGCGGGACCAGGTCTGAAAGCATTCGGCCCGCTTGATATGTGCTCATGGTTTCATCTCAGCACGTGTTCGCGCCCGCCACAAGGACTATCCCACCGTAGACGATGTGACATCCTCCACACTGTGACTTCGCGCACAGGGTCCCGACGCCACCCTCACCCCGTTTATCGACACCATGCGTGTATAACCGCATATGGCATCATCGGCGAACATCGGCCGGCAGACCAGTTGTACAAGGAGAACATCATCCACATGGCAGACACCGCCAACACCAACACCAACGCCTGGCTGCCGGCGCTCAAAGCGGCGTTTCCGCTGACCATACCGATTTGCCTGGGGTTCCTGTTTCTCGGCGCCTCGTATGGCATTCTCATGGGCACCAAAGGCTTCTCCTTCGTATGGCCGATGTGTATGAGCGCGTTCATCTTCGCCGGTTCAATGGAATTCGTCACGGTGAATCTGCTGCTCTCCGCGTTCAACCCGCTCGCCGGCTTTCTGCTGGCCCTGATGGTCAACGCCCGTCACCTGTTTTATGGACTATCCATGCTCGGCAAATTCAAAGGGCTCGGCTGGAAGCGCCCATACCTGATTTTCGGTATGTGCGACGAGACTTTTGCCATCAACTCCACCGCGAAAATCCCCGCCGGCATCGACCGTGGCTGGTTCTACTTCTGGGTTACGCTGTGCAATCAGCTGTATTGGGTGACCGGCGCCACACTGGGCGGGCTGATCGGCGCGCATCTGCCGTTCAATACCGACGGTCTTGATTTCGTACTGACCGCGCTGTTTCTGGTGATCTTCCTCGATCAGTGGCTCGACGGCAAGCATCGCGAGCGACTGTCCGCCGTCATCGGTGTGCTGACATCACTGGCCTGCCTGCTGATATTCGGGGCCAATGATTTCATGATTCCCTCAATGATCGCCATGCTGATACTGTTCGTCGCGCTACGCCCGCATCTGGACGTGTTGCGGCCGGCCGCCGACGCCCCGGAAGCCACGGCAGACCATGCCATGAGCCACGCAGCGGACCAGCAGAAGGAAGGACAGACGCGATGACGATGACCATCTGGCAAGGCGCAATCACTATCGTGACGGTGGTGCTGGGCACGATGTGCACCCGTTTTCTGCCGTTTCTGGTGTTTCCCGAGTCCAAGCAGCCGCCGCGCATCATCGAGTATTTCGGCCAGGTCCTGCCCTATGCGATGACCGGTCTACTGGTGGTATACGCACTGCGCAACACCCCGATTCTGACCGGTTCACACGGCCTTCCGGAACTCATCGCCTGCACCGTCATCGTGCTGCTGCACGTATGGAAACGCAATATGCTGCTTTCAATCGCCGGCGGCACAATTGTATATATGTTGCTGGTGCAACTGGTGTTCTGAGGCACCCGACTCGTTAGTCTCTCCCTCCGCTTCGCTATGCTCAGCACCTCCCTTACAGAGGGAGGTAATCTTCTGTACCTTCCTCTGACGAGGGAGGCGGCACCGCGAAGCGGTGACGGAGGTAGAGACCCGCAGTCGTAAGACTGCGAAACACACAGCATCGGCCACAGGCCGATTCCTACAGCTGCTTCGCCACCCAATCGACGATGTACGGGGCGACTTCCTCAATCTGGTCGATGGCGACCTCGAACTCGTGCTTGCCGCCGTACCACGGGTCCACCAGATCGATCTGATCTTCGCGGCCGGGCTTCGGCTTGGGCAGATTCGGGTCGAAGCTGCGGTACATGTGCACTTCGGCGCGCTTGCCGGCCGGCAGCATGCGCAGCAGGGCGCGCATGTGGGAGGCGGTCATCGGCAGGAACAGGTCGGTACGGTCGATTTCCTCACGCGAGATGCGGTGTGCGAAGTGGTCACGCGGAATCTCATCACCATAGCCACGTTCGCGTAGCACGCGCACGGCACGCGGGTCGATCGGGTGGCTCCACTCCTCGTCGGACACACCGCTGGATTCCACGTTCACCTGGTCGCCAAGACCGCGCTCATTAAAGAAGTGACGCAGAATGATCTCACCCATAGGCGAACGGCAGATATTGCCGGTGCAGACGGTCATTACGGTGTAGGGCTGGGTATTGCTCATAGCTTTGAATCAATCCTCAATCGGGCTTCACCGGGCCGCACACGGCCCGACTGTATTGTTGGGGTCGAATGAATATGAATCCGGCTCATGCCGCTATAAAGGGCATAAGCCGGATTCGCATGCTTACTTGGTTTTGGCCAAGATACGGAAACGATAGGAATCGATGCCGGACTCCTCCTTGGCGGGCGTATGCCACTCGCCCACTTCGGCTTCCCGCCACATCCCGGCCTCGACCAGCGACGCCATATCGGGCGCGTAGCTGTCGGCATCCACGGTGGCGGCCAGATCAGTCACATAGGCTTTGTCCGCGAACGGCAAAGCCTTGGCGAACAACTGGGCGCCGCCGATGATCCAAATCTCCGAACGGTCCAGACCGTCGTCCGGAATCGCCTCCTGACGGGCCATATCGAGCGCGTCGTCAAGACTGGTGACCACAGTGGCCCCCGGCGCACGGTACATCGGATCGTGGGAAACGACGATGTTGTCGCGGTTGGGCAGCGGCCGGTACTTGCCCCCCAGCGATTCCCAGTCTTACGACCCATAATCACCGGATGGGAGACGGTCAGCTCCTTGAAATGCTTCATATCCTCGGCACAGTGCCAAGGCATGCCACCATTGAGGCCGATGGCACCGGCGCGACCTTCCTTGTCACGGGCTTCGGCCCAGATAAGATTCACCGAGAAGGTCTTGGGATAATCGTCACCCCAGTCTTCTTCAGTGGCAGACAGCCCGGCAGATCCGGGCTCGGGTTCGTGATAGCCGCTACGGCTACTGTCATGCTCCATTTCGCTTACTCCTCCTGGATTGCGGAACTGGGCCTTAGTGTAGTGGACAGCGAAGACTCAGGGCCCGTCGCCTCCACAGTCTTCGCTGTCCACGAACAACGCTCAGACCGCAACAGGTGCCTTAATAGTGGGGTGATGCTGGTAGCCGACGCCTTGAAGTCCTCATACTGGTAGTCGAACAGGGAATCGGCCTTACGGATCTCGATGGTCGGGTACGGGTAGGGCTTGCGGCCCAGCTGCTCAAGGAACTGGTCGACGTGGTTGTCGTAAACATGGCAGTCGCCGCCGGTCCAGACGAATTCGCCCGGCTTGAGCCCGGCCTGCTGCGCCATCATCATGGTGAGCAGCGAGTAGGAGGCGATATTGAACGGCACGCCGAGGAACATGTCGCAGGAACGCTGGTACAGCTGGCAGCTTAGCTTGTCGTCGGCCACGTAGAACTGGAAGAGCGCGTGGCAGGGCGGCAACGCCATCTTCTCCACCTCGGCCGGATTCCACGCGGAGACGATCATGCGGCGCGAATCCGGATGATGCTTGATGAGGTCGAGCACATTGGAGATCTGGTCGATGGTGCGATTCGGGTCCTCGGGGGTCGGTGCGGGCCAGGAACGCCACTGCACGCCATAGACCGGGCCTAGGTCGCCGTTCTCGTCCGCCCACTCATCCCAAATATGCACGTTGTGCTCCAGCAGCCAGTTGATGTTGGAGGAACCCTTCAAAAACCACAGCAGCTCGTAGGCCAGGCCCTTGAAGAACACGGTCTTGGTGGTCAGCAGCGGGAAGTACTTCGACAGGTCGAAGCGCATCTGCTGGCCGAACAGGGAAATCGTGCCGGTGCCGGTGCGATCGGACTTCAGCGTGCCTTCGGTCAGGATCTTGCGCACCAGGTCCTCATAGGGCATCGGAATGTCCGTTTCGGGACGTGCGGGAATACGGGAGCGAATATCTGCGAGTTGTTCTTCGGTCAAAGCCATGTGCACCAGTGTAGCTTAGGGGCATAATAGAGAAGTCCGATGATGCGGGAGAGCGGCCAGGTGCCGCGCTCCCCCGCTGGCATGGCGATGGGCCAGATCGCCGGCGGCTGAAAATAAAGGAGCAGCTATGGGTAAGCGACTGTGGGTTGAGCGTAACAAGGACGGTTCGTGGGATGCGTTCAGCGACGATGGCGCACACATTAAGTTCGGCAAGGATCGTGGCCAGTTCACGCCGGGCGATCTGATGAAGGTCGCGCTGGCCGGTTGCGCCGCGCTGTCCAGCCAGTTCGCCATCGAACATACGCTGGGTGAGGGCAAGGGTGCCAAGATCGTGGTGGATGGCACGTACGACCCCGAGAACGACGCCTACACCGGTTTCGAGGAGCAGGTGGTGATTGATGCTTCTGACGCCAGCCTGTCCGAGGAGGATGCCAACAAGCTCAAGGAACGCGTCACCCGCCATATCGACAAGGGCTGCACGGTCAAGCACACCTACGTGCAGGAGACCCCGGTGCGCATGAACGTCACCGTCAAGCACTGACGTACTAATAAACCGACGTACTAATAAATTGAGCTCCCTCTGATGAGGGAGCTCATTGTATACCCGGACTTTACTGCCTGTCGGGATCGATGGTCTTTTCGATCTGCTGGGCGACTTCGGGCTCGGCTGCGGACACCGGAATCTCCTCGACGCCGGCAATCTCCTCCAGCGACTTGGTAGGCACTTCGGCGGGCGAGCTCGGCACGGTGTCGAGACGCGATTCCGCGGCCTCAACATACTTGCGTGGCACCACGTACACCGGGCCGACCGCATGCTGCAGCAGGCCCTGGCTGGTGGAGCCCAGCAGCAAGCCAGTGAAGCCGCCGCGACCACGGGAGCCGACAACAACCACATCGTGATCGTAGCTGGCCTTGGTCAGGGCGCTCACGGCCGGGCCGGAAACGATCTGCTTGTTGATCTTCAGATCAGGATGCGATTCCTGCAACGGCTTGATGCGCACCTCAAGATCGTCCTTGTAGGACTCCATGACGGCGTCCTCGCCGTCCACACCCTTCAGGTTCGGCACAGCGGAAATCACGTCCAGTTCCGCACCCCAGCACGTGGCGAAGTCGGCGGCAATGTCCAGCGCCTTCAGACCCCACTTGGATTCGTCGGAGCCGACGGCCACCTTGGTGATCGTGTTGTTCAGGTGCATCAGGTTACCGTCATCATCGGTGTACGGCACCACCACAATCGGGCAGTAAGCATATGCCGGCAGCGATGAGGACGTAGTGCCCAGCAGGCGCTCGGCCAGACCGCCCTTGCCACGGTTGCCAATGACGATCAGATTGTAGTTACGAGACAATTCGACGAACACCGATGCCGGATCTCCGGTAACAATCAGTGTGGCGGCTTCGACGCCCTGCTCGTCTGCGATGGCCTTGGCCTTGGACAGAATCTCCTGAGCATCGGAATGCGCGGCGTTATCGTCCCCCATCGCCGTGTAAGTGGCATCGAACGAAACGGCGGCATAGCTCGGCAGGGAATATGCGCAGACAATCTGCAGCGTCAGCCCCGCGTGCTTTGCATAATTCGCGGCCCACCATGTTGCCTTGTAACTGGCATGCGACCCGTCAACGCCGACGAGAATAGCCTTGTCGTTAATCATGACGACCTCCTTGAAGTTATTGCGGCACGAATACCGCGTATCTCAACAATACCCCGCGACACTCGGTTTGGCCGGTATCCTCCGCTCAAAAAGAAATCCGCGTATACGAAAAAGGCACACCCCAAAGGACGTGCCTTAATACGAATTCGCTTACCGCATAATTCTTGTCACATCACGCGCGAATGGAATATCCAGCTCCACCGAATACGGAAACGTCGCTTACTGCCGTTCCCTGCACCGGGTTCATAGCATTCATCACCTGTCCGTTACCGATGTAAATGGCCGCATGAGTACCATTCGCAAGAATGTCACCCGGCTTGGCATCCGCCAAGCTTGCGACCGGAGTACCCACGGTGGCTTGAGCACCAGAGGTACGAGGCAGGGAGATGCCAAACTGGGAGAAGACGTACTGCACAAAACCGGAGCAATCCCATCCTGCCGGAGTGTTGCCGCCGGCAACATACGGATAGCCTTGGAACTTCAGTGAGAAGCTAGCAAGCTCAGCGCCAGTGCCAGTCATTTTACCCAAGTCAACCTGTGGAATCGACGCACGCTGTTCAGAGCGGCTGGCTGCCGCAGCAGCAGCGGACTGGGCTGCAGCAGCTTCATCAGCGGCTTTCTGAGCCGCCGCCGCTGCAGCAGCTTCCTTCTCGCCCTGAGACTCGGTCTGTGGCACATCAAGAGTCTCGATGCCACCCCATTTAGAGTTCTCATCAACCGAGGTGGAGGTGGATTCGGCGAACAAATTCTTCTTCACCGAACTCGCCTTCGGGAAAGAACGTGAGGACACCACAGCACTCGTCTGCGCGGAATCGGCAGAGGCAAACGGGGCTACGCACGCAAACATGGCACCCGTGGCGATAATCGCCACTGATGTGGAAATAATAGTCTTAACGCTCATCATCAACGCCATACACTAGCACACATGGGTCGATTTCATAACAGGAATAGCATTTCGAAGATGATGTCGCGGGTGCATCATTCGGCAGGAGAACGCAACAGGCCTCGATACCGATCGGCATCCGAGGCCTGCAATAATCATCAATAAGAACTGCATCACGGGATACGCACCACGATGGTGAGCTTTTCGGTCATGGCACTAGCGAGAGCCACGCTATAGCCATTCCATCCACCATGGACCGCCTGACCGTTGCCGACATACAACGCCACATGATCGTAGTGTGCACCACCGTTCCATCCACCGGTGTTGGCATAAATCAGAATATCGCCCGGCTGCAGGGATCCGTCTGTGACTACGTGGCCACCAGGAACATTGACGTACTCTTCAGGCCAACCGTGGAAGTTAATGCCACGGGCCGCCAACGCTTGACTGACCAATGCGGTGCAGTCCATGCTCTGTCCGATCAAAGAATACGCACGGTCGATAGAGGCACCGGCACCAGCGGAAACCGAACCACTGGCATCGGAATAAGTAACAGAAGAGCGAGACTCATTACGGCTCGCGGCGTTGGCCTGCTCCTGGGTCGCCTGAGCCTCGACCTCCGCCTGCTTCTCGGCCTCCTCTTCGGCAGCCTTCTTGGCCGCTGCGGCATCCTTTTCCGCCTGAGATTCCGTCTGCGGCACATCGAGGTTCTCAATGCCGCCCCAATCAGCATTGTCCTCAACGCTCGTGGCAGTGGCTTCAGTCGTCAGATCTTTGCGCACCTGGGTGTACGAGGGGAAGGACTTGGTGGAAGTCACAGTAACACCCTCAGCTGCAGTCGCTGTAGGAACAAACATAAACGAGCAAGCACAGGAGACAATCGCGGCAACAATGGAAGAAGCTACAGTTTTGGTCTTCATAGAACCATCACCCTACACGGTGCGCATTAACTCGTACAGGATGGAAGAAATAAAACACCCCGGAGCTATTGGGATATATCGGCGTGTCGGCACAGGTCAGTTCGGACTAATACGCGGTCGCAACACTTGAAATGTCATTTCGCGCGAACGATTGCCGATAGGGCGACGTCACATCCGAACAGTAATCATCGAATGTAAGCCAATGAAATGAATCAGTAGTGGACGTACTGGAGCTTACCGGCTTCGGCGGCGCTGAACGTACGGGTCGAAATCACACCCAATCCCTTGGCATTGGATTCGGAGATCTCAATGGAGCCGTCGGCATTGATCTTTTCCAGAACGGCAACATGGCCGTATGTGCCATCGGCATTGGCCTGGCCAGGAGCGAACACCACAGCATCACCGACATGGCGAGGAGTGTTGTCCACCCAATAGCCCAGAGCGGAAGCTGACGCCGCCCACTCGCCACCATTGCCGAAGTTGCCGCTGGAAGGCAGTCCCAGTTCGGCACGACGCTGGTACGCGTACCACGTGCACTGACCCCACGGATAGTTGTTGGAGTTGGTGCCAACGGCATGGTTCGGGTTGAAGCCAGCCGGCACAGCATCGCCATCGGCATCCACGAGAGCCGACACCACAGGATTGTTCGCATTATTGCGATTCATCAGCTTGGCGTCCAAGGTGCTGTCTGAATTGCTCAGCCCCCAGCCGCCTTCATTGGTGGACTGTGCGGTAACGGAGGATGAACTCAAATCAGTACGCGCTTCGGAACGAGAAGCCGCAGTCACATCGCTGATGCGCTTAATCTGCGTGGTCGTCGTGGCCGGATCAGCCACGAACGAGTTCGTGGCGTCTTCATTGTTGGAAAACGCGAGAGCACCTGCGGCCGTGCCGACCAGAGCGGCCAGTGAGGCCGAGGCAAGAATATGGCTACGGCGTTCAGCGGCACGAGCGGCCTCACGAATGGAACGGCGGGTCTGGGGAGCGATTTCGTTGATCTTCTCGGCAATGGCCGGATCAAGCCCCAAAACAACGGCGTCGCTACCAGCGGATTGCACCGCACGCACAGCACGAACGGAATGAGAACCCTTGCCGGAGGCAAACAATGCCTTCGCTAAGCTGAACTTCTGGCGCGAGACCGTGGTCGCTTTATGCGAAGCATGCTTCATACTACGTTAACTCCTTGGATGGGTTCGGCGGGGTCATTTCGATGACCTCGTATGACCGTCACAATTGAGTACTGTACAACGAACAGAGGTCAATCCTCAATGTGATCCCCCACCATCCGGGTGTGTCAAACGATTTACGTAACCGTGCGGCCGGGTGAAAAAACTGCCTTGTTTCCGCCCGTTCACGAACCTCACTATCCGGTTATCGGAAGAATCACTAACTCATGTCATTCCGACACACCGTAACCATGATGTGCTGCGTACATTCTGCACTGCATTCCGCATTGCCACCACTGCCGCCCGGCACCCCGGAATTCCGCAGTAACCCCGCAGTAATCCCGCACACCGAGCATTATCCGCGATATTCCCCAACACTGGTCTACCCTTGAAACCATGACTATCACACTGAGTATTCCCGAGTCACTGAAGCCCGAAGATGGTCGCTTCGGCTCCGGCCCCAGCAAAATCCGCCCCGAACAGATCGCCGCGCTCGACGCCGGCGCCACCACCCTGCTTGGCACATCACATCGCCAGGCACCAGCAAGCAACTGGTCGCTTCGATTCGTGAAGGTCTGCGCGAGTTCTTCCACCTGCCTGAAGGGTATGAGGTGGCGCTTGGCAACGGTGGCGCCAGCGCGTTCTGGGAGATTGCCTGCGCTTCGCTGATCACCCGTCGCGCCGCATTCGGCACGTATGGCTCGTTCAGTGCCAAGTTCGCCGCGTCCGCCGCGAACGCACCCTTCCTTGAAGACCCGGTGCTGTTCCCCGGCGAGCCGGGCACTTACCGTCTGCCTGAGCTCACCGAGGGCGTGGACACATATTGCTGGGCTCACAACGAGACCTCCACTGGTGTGGCCGCCCCGATTCGCCGCGTGGCCGGAAGTCGTGAAGCTGGTGCCTTGACCGTCATCGACGGCACCAGCGCAGCCGGCGCTTTGCCTGTGGACATCAGCCAGACCGACGTCTACTACTTCTCACCGCAGAAGGCCTTCGGTGCCGATGGCGGTCTGTGGGTCGCCATCCTCTCCCCCGAAGCTATCGATCGTGCGGCAGGCGTCGAATCAAGCGCTCATCTGGAAGGCGCACATCGCTGGGTGCCGCCGTTCCTCTCGCTGACCACGGCACTGAACAACTCCCGCAAGGATCAGACCCTGAATACGCCCGCCGTGGCCACCCTGATCATGATGGAAAACCAGATTCGCTGGCTCAACAACAACGGCGGCCTCGCCTGGGCCACCACACGTTGCGCCAAGTCCGCATCCATCCTGTACTCGTGGGCCGAGCGCTCCGAATACGCCGCTCCGTTCGTCGTCGATGCGGACGCACGCTCGAACGCCGTGGTCACCATTGATCTGGACGAGCGAGTCCAGGCCTCTCAGGTACTGTCCATCCTGCGCGAGAACGGCATTGTGGACGCCGCCGGCTACCGCAAGCTGGGCCGCAACCAGCTGCGCGTTGGCGTGTTCCCCTCGGTGGAACCGGCTGATGTCATGGCCTTCACCAAGTGCGTCGACTACGTGGTCGAGCACCTGTGATGGCATATATGCCCCGCATTGCCGACCATATATGCCATGCACATTGATCGGTCTCAACTGATGCCGATTGAATAAATCGTAGGGAGGGATGTTTGACGCCCCTCCCTACTCTTACTACAGTGCATGAGTATGAAGTTCGCGCCTCTCATTGACCCTGCCGTCCGCAAACCCGCACCCAAGCCCGTACGGGTGGATCTGCGTAAGGTGTTTGCCATCGGTACCGGTCTATGGATTGTGGCGTTGATTGTCGTGCTGATTCTGCTGGCCGTGGGCTACAGCGTAATGCCGTTGGTGATTATGTGCGTGGCCGGCGTCATTATTGGCTTGCTACTGCTGGTCTGGGAATACTTCGACCGCTGGGACTACCGCCGCCTCGGACAGTAACGCAACACAAGCTCCCTCTGATGACAGGAGCTGTCAGCGTAGCTGATTGAGGGAGAGACCGCGGCCGCAGGTCGCTCATCAAACAGCATTGGTGGCATGCAAGGCATGCCACCAATTCCTTACCTCACTGCGCCAACGGCAACGTAAGGCTGAACGTACTGCCTTGCCCGGGCGCGCTCCATACGGTCACATCGCCATGATGGGTCAGCGCCACATGCTTGACGATGGCCAAGCCTAGGCCCACGCCATCCGCCGTGCGATTGCTCTGTTCCACGCCCCGGTAGAACCGCTCGAAGATGCGCGCCTGGTCCTTCTTAGCGATGCCCGTGCCTTGGTCAATCACGCGAATCACCGCGCGGTCGCCATCCTTGTCTTTGGATGCGGACACGCTGACCACGCCATTTTCCTTGGAATAGCCGATGGCGTTTTCGATGAGCTTGGTCACGGCGCTGTCGATCTGATCCGCCTCACCATTGATGACTAGATCATCGTCGCCCTTGATGTTCAGCTGCACGCCAGCCGCGGCCGCCTGCGGCTCCAGTCGCGCCACCGTGGCCTCGAGCTGTTCCATAACGTTCAGTCGGTTGGCGGAAGACGGCGTAATCGGCTCCTGTGCGCGTATGAGCAGCAGCAAATCGGACACCATATGGTTGAGCTTGCTGCAGCTGGAACGCACCTGGCGAGCATCGGCAGCCACCTGCTGTTCGTCCAGATTGCCGGACTCCAGCGAATCGGCGAGTTTGGCCAGAGCTTCAGTGGGGCCCAACAATTGCTTGGATACATTGGTAATAAACGAGTCACGCACTTGAGCGAAACGAATCACGTCACTGACATCGGTAATCAACACGATGACGAACTGCTCGTTGATACGCCCTACAGTCACCTTCAGCCAGTTGGGGCGGTGGACGGACTGCGTGGCGACGTGATCGCCCTTGTTCTGGTCTGCGACGTACCGCTCCGGAGTATCGGTGGTCAAGTCGAACTGGCGCTTGCCACCAGACTTGCGCGCCTCGTGAATGGCATCCAGCACCTGCTGCTGGGCGATGGCGTCATCTGACACCACACCCAGGCGGTAGGCGGCGGGATTGCAGCGGACCACCTCGTCGTGCTCGTCGACCACCACGGACGCACCTGGCAGCATGGACAGCAGCGTGGCGGTGTCGTCGGACAGATCGTCATTGTCGTCATCATCGGCCAGCGGCGATTCCATGGACACTCGATGTGTCGCAAATCCCACGATGAGCGTGATGATTCCTACCACAAATAAAAACAGCCGTGACAATAAGAGCAATCGCGGCGACGAGCGGCATCTGTGTCATGCCCCCATTCTTTCACACCACACGCCGGGATTGCGGTTTGCCGGCACGCCGGTAACATGAATTTCAGGTGAACAACCCAATGAACAGTAGAACAACTTGAGGTTGCCATTACCTACGTTGAAGTGGGGAACAAGTACTGGAATAATACACTGGTACAGGTTGCAATAAGCAAGCATGAAAGGCTAGAGAAATGCGCGTTATTTTCAACGAGGAGCTGAAGCAGGTTGCTGACGACCTCGACCGTATGGCGCAGAACGTACGCAAGGCGATCAAAGGAGCTGGGGAAGCCCTGCTGAATCAGGACGTTGAAGCCGCACAGACTGTGATTGACGGCGACATCGAAATCGATGCCCTGGAGTCCTCTGTGATTGACCAGTGCGTCAAGTTGCTCGCCAAGCAGAATCCGGTGGCCACCGATCTGCGTGTGGTCGTTTCCACCATGCGTCTGGCTTCCACGTTCGAGCGTATGGGCGATCTTGCCCGCCACGTGGCCGAGGCCGCTCGCCGCACCTATCCGGCCGCCGCGATTCCTGAATCCGCTCAACCGGTGTTCGCCGAGATGATCGACTTCCTGGACAACACCGCTGACCAGCTGGTGGCCATGCTCTTCGATCGCGATGCCAAGACCGCCGAGGCCATCATCCTGGCTGACGACAAGCTGGACAATCTGCACCACCAGACCTTCGATCTAGCGCTGTCCGATGACATCACCCGTCAGCAGACCGTGGATATCGTGCTGCTGGGCCGCTTCCTGGAGCGTCTCGGCGATCACGCCGTGTCCGCCGCCCGCCGTGTGGTGTACATCGTCTCCGGCTTCGACCCCACTAAGGAGCCGACCCGCGACGAGGGCACCGACATCGACTGATTGGGACTTGTTCTCACATTGGGCGAATAACTGAACACTTGTTCTCCTGTGGTTTGAGGAGGATGCCCGAAAGCGGCGATCCGGCTACGGCTGGACGCCGTTTTTGTTGCTTTGGGCGGTACACCGGCGTATCCATGGGGCGGCAAAACACCCATAGGGCGGTAACTTGCCCATGGGGCGGTTTGAAGGATATGTGAAACCGCGGAATTAAGCCATTCTGGCATACCGCCCCATGAGGGTTTACCGCCCCATGGGGTAATCACCGCCCCATGGGGGATTTGGCAGGCATAGCAAAGGGGAGCCGCACGTTATGTGCGACTCCCCTTACAGCTTGTACCGTGTTAGCGGCTTAGGCTCACTTCTGGCCCTGAGCGGCGACAGCGGCGGCACCGGCAGCAGCAGCCTCCGGGTCCAGGTACTCGCCACGCGGCTTGATCGGCTTGAAGTTCTCGTCCAGCTCATAAAGCAGCGGGATGGCGGTCGGGATGTTGACCTTGGCGATCTCTTCCTCAGACAGGTTGTCCAGCATCTTGACGATGGCGCGGAGGGAGTTGCCGTGGGCAGCAATCAGCACGGTCTTGCCGGCCTTGAGCTCCGGCTCGATAGCGGACTCGAAGTACGGCTTCACACGCTCAACAACGTTGGCCAGGCACTCGGCTTCCGGAACCGGATCGCCGGCGTAGCGCGGGTCGTTGTTCTGGGCGTACTGGTCGTTCGGGTCGATCTCGGGCGGCGGGGTGGCGTAAGAACGGCGCCACAGCATGAACTTCTCGTCGCCGTACTCTTCGCGGATCTCGGTCTTGTTCTTGCCCTGCAGAGCGCCGTAGTGACGCTCGTTGAGACGCCAGTCACGCTGAACCGGAATCCACAGACGATCTGCGGCATCCAGAGCGATGTTGGCGGTGTTGATGGCGCGACGCAGCAGGGAGGTGAACACGATGTCCGGAAGGACGTTCTTCTCCTTGAGCAGCTCGCCGCCACGCTTGGCTTCGGCTTCACCCTGCTCGGTCAGCGGTACGTCGACCCAGCCGGTGAACTGGTTAGTTTTATTCCATGCGCTCTGTCCATGACGGAGCAGTACTAGTTTATAAGTCATACGGTTCAGTCTACAGCCGCGTGCGCCCAAACACGAGTATTCGTCTTATTATTTCGCTCTCAGAGCGTCACGGCAACCGCCAGCACCACCGCAAACAGCAAGGTCTGGAAGCTGGCGGCGGGCAGAGCCGGGCGGAATTGACGTTTATTCACGCTGGAGACCATGCGCACAGGTATTCCGACGCCCGAGATCAACAGCACTGCGCCCCACGGCCACCATAGGGTCGCGCACATGAGCAGGGCTATGGCCCACGCGGCCACGCAGCACACAATCAGCAGCGTACGCGCGCCGGATTCACCCAGCCGTACGGCCAGCGTGCACTTACCATGCTCACGATCCTCGTCGATGTCACGGATATTGTTCACCATCATGATCAGGCAGGAGAACAGGCCAGCCGCCACAGCACCCAATAGTCCGCCGACGTCCACCGTGCCGCACAGCGCGTATTCGGTGCCCAATACCGCAGCCAAGCCGAAGAACAGGAACACGCCGACTTCTCCCAGCCCGACGTATCCATACGGATGCTTGCCACCGGTGTAGAACCAGCCGGCCAGCAAGGAGGCCACACCCACGGCAAACAGCCACCAAGCTTGGGAAATCACGATAGCGGCAATGCCGCATATGCAGGCGATGGCGGCGCAAATCATCGCCGCGAACAGTACATGCTTGGCCGGTACCAGTCCGGATGCGGTCAGTCGCTGGGGTTTGCCTGATTTCGATTCGTCCGTGTCACGCCCGGCGTCAGTGCCGCGGATGCCATCGGAATAGTCGTTCGCATAGTTGACGGCGATTTGCAGGAACAGCGCGACTAGCAGGCACAGGATGGTCACCGGCCAGAATCGGTCCATCAGCAGGGTCTGCTGTTCACGGGCCGTGGCGCAGGAGGCCGGTTCTGGATATATTGCGATGCAGGTGCCCGACCGCTCGATATGCACGTACGCCATCACCGCCCCAACCATCACCGACGCGATGGAAGTGACCAAGGTCTTGGGACGCGCGCCCCGAACCCATAAGCCGATAGACATAAGCAATCCCTTTCATATATAACTCTGGCTCCCTCTCTGAGGGGAGCCAGAGTATGCCTAATCAGCCAACGAGCGGCTTGACCAGCGGGAAGGTGATGGTCTCGCGAATCGTGGCACCGGTCAAGGCGATAAGCAGTCGATCAATGCCCATACCCATACCGCCGGCCGGAGGCATGCCCACGCCGAGAGCCTCGAGGAAGTCCTCATCGATGTCGCAGGCCTCTTCGTCGCCGGCGAGTGCGTCCTTGGCCTGGGCCACGAAACGCTCACGCTGCACGATCGGGTCGTTGAGCTCGGAGTAGCCGGTAGCCAGCTCGAAGCCGCGCACGTAGAGATCCCACTTCTCCACCACGCCGGGCTTGGTGCGGTGGCCCTTGACCAGCGGGGAGGTTTCGACCGGGAAGTCACGCACGAAGGTGGGCTCGTAAAGCTTGTCCTCGTAGAAGTGCTCCCACAGGTGTTCGACGAGCTTGCCGTGGTTCTCCACGTCGTCGCGCTCCACGCCGAGCTTGTCGGCGATGGCGCCCAAATGCTCAACGGAGGTGCCGGGATGCTCAGGGCCGCCGTTCGGCACGATTTCCTCGCCCAATGCCTCGGACAGCGAATCGTACATGCTGATGGTCTTCCATTCGCCGCCGAAGTCGTATTCGGTGCCGTCGAGCAGGGTGACCTTGTGCGAGCCGTAGACGTCCATGGCGGTCTTCTGCACGAGCTCCTTGACCAGCTGGCCGATGGAATCATAGGTGCCATAGGCCTGGTAGGCCTCGACCATGGTGAATTCGGGGGCGTGCGTGGCGTCGACGCCCTCATTGCGGAAGTCGCGGTTGATTTCGAACACGCGATCGATGCCGCCGACCAGGCAGCGCTTGAGGAACAGTTCCGGGGCGATGCGAAGGTACAGGTCAAGGTCGAAGGCGTTCATGTGCGTGGTGAACGGGCGGGCGGCCGCGCCACCGTGCAGGGTCTGCAGCATCGGGGTTTCGACCTCGAGGAAGTCGTGGTCGTCAAAGGTGCGGCGCAGGGAGGCCACGGCCTTGGAGCGGTTGCGCGCCATGTTGCGGATGTTCTCGTCCGCAATCATGCCGATGTACGGCTTGCGGGTGCGGGTGTCTTCGTTCAGGTCCTTGTGCAGGGCCGGCAGCGGCTGCAGGGCCTTAGAGGCGATAGCCCACTCAGTGGCGAATACGGACAGCTCGCCGGTCTTGGAGGCGATGACGCGGCCCTTGAGGTACAGGTGATCGCCAAGGTCGACGAGCTGCTTGAACTGCTTGAGCGAGTCGGCGCCAATCTCCTTCTTGGAGATCATGCCCTGAATCTTGGTGCCGTCACCGGCGGACAGCTGCACGAAGCACAGGCCGCCCGCGTTGCGCAGGAACAGCACGCGGCCAGCAATGCCGACCATGTCTTCGGTCTCTTCGCCAGCCTCGAGCTTGCCGTCATACTTGGCGCGGACCGCCTCGATGGTGTCGGTGACGTCCAAGTGCACCGGGTAGGGGGCGATGCCGGCCTCAAGCATCATCGCGCGCTTGGCCACGCGCATCTGCACCTGCTCGGGGTGAGCCAGCGGGCCGAACTCCTTGTTGGAGGGGTCCACGGCTTCGTCCAGCGTGGCACCGGACTTGATCTTCTCGCGGATGGTGGCGTCCTGCTTGAGCAGCATTTCCGCACGTTCGACGGTGCTCATCTGCGGGACGGCCGGGGTTTCATTCTCAGTGTTTTCGGTATTTTCGACAACTTCAGCCATGATTCATCAGTGTACGCAAGGCCGGCGATTATGAGCCCGGCAGACCGCACGGCCATCTGAACACCCGCTCACATGACGCAAAACCGGCCCTGCACAAGGCTTGAGAGACCTGTACACATGGCGAATCCACCATCACGCAACACTCGCGACATGCCGATTTGCATTGTCCACCACCACAATGTAATATCTACATCTGTTGCCAAACGGGCTGTAGCGCAGCTTGGTAGCGCGCTTCGTTCGGGACGAAGAGGCCGCGGGTTCAAATCCCGCCAGCCCGACAACTGGACCGGATTGTTGAGAAATCAGCAATCCGGTTTTTCGTTTCCTGTCCCAACAATCAAACCAAGCGATCGAACAGCGGTAAACAACCCGCCGCACACAGCGACAAACCACATCACGGCAAGCCCCCGTATTTGTTGGCGGACCACCGTAATATATCGCTCGAATCAATCGATTGCCGCACTGTTTTTGTAAGTAATACTGAAGTAATTAGAGGAACCATGAAGAAGAGTCTGCTTGCACTGGCTTCGGGCGCGTTCATTCTCGGTGCCGCCGAGTTCGTGATGATGGGCATTCTGCCGCAGGCCGCGGCCGCCACCGGCGTGGACATCCCCACCGCAGGCCATTACATTTCCGCGTATGCGATCGGCGTGTGCTTCGGCACACTGATTCTGGTATTCGGCCGCAAGGTGCCGCCGAAGAGCCTCATCATATTGTTTATGGTGATTGCCTTGGTGGGCAATCTGGCTTCCGCATTCTCTGTCAATGCCGCCATGCTGGTCGTCGCACGATTCGTCGCCGGTCTGCCGCACGGCGCATTCTTCGGCACAGCCACACTCATCGCCAAGACTCTGGCGGAGAAAGGCAAGGAGGCGCAGGCCGTATCCGTGATGGTCACCGGACAGACCGTGGCCAATATGCTCGGTGTACCGGCGGGCACCTTGATGGCCGAGTTCCTTTCCTGGCGTCTTGCCTTCGGCATTTTGACCGCTTGGGCGGCAATGACAATTGTGCTGGCGTTGGCGTGGATTCCGTACGTTGCACCGATCAAGGACGCAGGCATCGCCGGTCAGTTCAAGTTCCTCACCCGCCGTGGCCCGTGGGTGATTTTGGCCGCCGTGTTCACCGGCAATGCCGGTGTGTTCTGCTGGTGGAGCTACGTCTCCCCTTGGCTGCAGAAAACCGGCGGATGGTCGTCTTCCCTGGTGCCGATGCTGATGATGCTTGCCGGCTTTGGTATGGTCATCGGCGGTCTGCTTGGAGGTCGTCTGACCGACCATTGGAGGCATGCCGGCGCGGCCGCAATAGGTCAGTCCATCTCCTGCCTCGGCTTGTTGCTGGTGCTTATCACTCCGGGTAATCAGCCGATGACCGCTGTACTGACGTTCTGGATCGCCATCGGATTGTTCTTTACTTCCGCTCCACAGCAATTGCTGATGACCGAAGCCGGCCAGGGCGGCGGCGAGCTGATCGCCGGCGCGGCTGTACAGGTGGCGTTTAACTTCGGCAATGCCATCGGCTCGATTGTCGGCGGCGCGATGCTCACCACCTTCTCGATGAACTATCGCTATACCGGCCTGGGCGGTATGCCGCTGGCTCTGCTTGCCGTAGGGCTGCTGGCCTTCTACTCGTGGCGCTGCGAAACCGATACCGACGCCATTCACGCTTGCGCGAAACCAAGGTGGACTGAGACCAAGCTCACAGCAAACTCCCTGACGTGTTTGTTCACAGTATTAATAGACTGAAATCAGACACGATTCAGGGAGGTCTGGCGGTATGGATGAGGAAGCACTGCTCAAACAATTCGCCGCGCAATTCGCGCATGGTCCAGACGATGCCGACGACACCGATGCGGCGGCCGCAGCACAAGGTGCCGATTCCACGGCGAACCAGGTTGCGGACGATGCCGATCAATCGCCCGCAACCTTTGATACCCAACAATTCCTGAACGGACTGGACGCGATTTTCGATCGCCACACGGCCGCCACCGAAGCCGGCCCGTACTTGGAACAGGCGATGGTGGACGCGGAAAACGCCGGCGACGAGGCCGGACTGCTCACCGTACTCAACGAAACGATGGGCTTCTATCGCTCGCAGGGCCGGCACAAGGAGAATCAGTGGATTGTGCAGCGGGCGCTGGAACTGGCCGCTCGTATGGGCTTGACCACCGGCACATCCGAGGCGTGGGCCACCACGCTAATCAATTGCGCTACCGCGATGCGCGCGGCCCAACAATACGATCAGGCCGAGGATTTGTATCATCAGGCGCAGAGTGTCTGCCGGCATTCGCTGGCACCCACCGACCGTAGGCTCGCAGCACTGCACAACAATCTATCGATGCTCTACAGCGAGACGAATCGGCCCGACAAGGCGGAACTGGAGTTGCGTGAAGCGCTGCGCATTATCGAAGCCTCGAGCGTGAACCCGGACGCGAATATCGACGTGGCCAGCTCGCACACGAATCTGGCGTTGACCCTGCTGACCGAACACAAGTTGGAGGGCGCGCATTGGCATGCAGCCAAGGCACTGGAAATCTATCGCACCGGCCATCTGGAACATTCCGCGCATTATGCCTCCGCACTGGCGGGCTTCGCGCAGGTGTGCTTTGCCGAGAGACGGCATGCGGATGCAGTTACTGGATACCGGCATGCGCTGGCCGTGATCGAGAAATGTTACGGCAAGGACACCGATTACTGGCGTATCACCGCCGACAATCTGCGGCAGGCCGAGGAAGAGGCGGCGAAGGCCGGGGTGACGGTTGACAATGCGGGTGTTGCCGGCGATGCAGGCGCGCTGCCCCAGTCCGAATCACGGCTGCCGGACAGCCCGGCACAGGGCAAGACCGGTGCGAACGCGGCACTCTTCCCCATCCACCGTTTCGGTGTCGACCGGTTCTGCGGGCGCGGCCGAGGCCGTTTCCGCATGCCCGGTGTCCGGACTGAAGCTGGCCCGCGCGTTCTGGACGCAGATGGGCAAGCCGATGATTGCGGCGAAGTATCCGCAGTATGCCGGGCGTATCGCCGCCGGTCTGGTGGGTCATGGCTCGGAATGCTACGGATTCGATGATGCGTATTCGCAGGACCACGATTTCGGCCCGCGCTTCTGCCTGTGGCTTACGGATGAGGATTACGCGGCCATCGGCGAGCAACTTGAGGCCGATTACGAGGCGCTGCCGCGCAAGTTCAGCGTGGATGCGCAAGGCCGCGTGACGTTCGAGGCGCATGCCAGATCCGATGCTTCCGGGACATTCCCCTCCGCAGGTGCAGGCTCCACCGTCATACCCGATGCGACAAACGCACCCACCCCCGGCACCGCTACGGACGATACCGCCACTGCCGAGTCAGGCGCGGCGTCCTCTGATGTGGCGGAAGCGATGACGACTCCGATTGATGCACCGCTCTCCCCCGTCACGCCGCGCGCACAGGGCGCGAATCGCCGTGACGGCGTGTTCCGCATCGGCGACTTCTTTGAGTCGATCACCGGGTATCGCACTGCGCCGGCGCAGACCGCGCCGCATGAGTGGCTGATGCTTCAGGAATCGACCTTGGCCGCCGCCACCAATGGCGAGGTGTTCGCCGATCCCACCGGTTTGTTTTCCAAGACGCGCCAAGGGTTCAAAAACATGCCAGACGATGTGCGGCTCGCGCTGATCTCCAAGCGACTCGGCATGATCGCCCAGGCCGGTCAATATAATCTGCCGCGTTCGTTGAAGCGCGGCGACGGCGCGGCCGCATGGCTGTCCATCCACGAGTTCGTGCAGGCCACCGCCTCGTTGGTGTTCCTGGTTAACGTGCCGATGGTGGTGGGCTATATGCCGTATTACAAGTGGCAGTTCGCAGCATTGCGCAAGCTGTCTGGCTCGATGTTCGCGCTGTTGCCGAACGTGGGCGAACAGTTGGAAACCGTGATGCGATTGAGTTCGGCAGCCTGCTATGGCGGGGCCGGATTTGGCGAAGGCGGCAAGGGCGCGGCTCCAGCAATCGAGAAAATCAACGATATTGTGGAGCAGATTGCGGTGGATATCGTCAAGGAACTCAAACGCGAACACCTGACCACGTCCGGCGAGACCTTCCTCGAATGGCAGCGCCCGTATGTCGAGGACCACATCGTCTCCGATGATCCGGTGCTTAAAAGTTTGTAGATTCAAGCTCCCTCTGATGATCCGGCGCTTTAGAGCTCCCTCATCAGAGGGAGCTGTCAGCCTGCGGCTGTACTGAGGGAGGGACCTCAGTACAGCCGCCGCTTCCCTCCCTCTGTCACGGCTTCGCCGTGCCATCTCCCTCATCAGAGGGAGATATTAGTGAAAGGAACGTCGATGACCAACGAACTGACTGATGATGAACTGCGCGAGGCTATTGTGCGCCATGAATGGGATCAGTTCCAGCGCACCAACAATGAGGGTGGACGCGCGGCATGCCAAGGCAACTGGCCGGTGTTCCACCAGATGCGGCTGGCCCAGTTCCTCACATGGGAGCGGCCATTACTCACCAGCTATGCCGTTGATCTTGACGCGGCCGACCACGTGGGCCGCAACCTCGTGACCGAAAAATACGGCCGCATGATGGCCTCCACCGCGCCGGAAGATTTCACGAAGAACATAGAGCCGTATATTCCGCGTCCCTCTGAAGAGCGCGTGGCCCGTCAGGAACAGGTCATCGCCCAGCAGGTCGCCTGGGCCAAGGATTTCCGCGAGCGCTACCCCAAGCTCGGCGAGGCGATGCGCGTACTCACCACCACCGAAGACACACCATCTGCCACCTCATTCGAAACCTATCTGCGCGGCGAGCTTGGTACGTATTCCGACCAGACCTTCGAACGTTACGAAGCGATGATTGGCGAGCGCGCCGCAGCCAGCCCGCAACGCAATATCACTGAGGAAACCTTGTTGCACACAGTCCAGCTCGGCGGTTTCGACACCTTAGAGGAGGCCGAAGCCTCCCAAGCGTAATACTCAGCCATTCACTGTGTATCGGACACCCCGACTGATGTACGTCGGCCGGCCATACCCAGGCCAACGCAATCTGCCGATCGCCCCACACCCAGACCACCAACGCAGCCTGCCCGCCCAGGCCCCATTTACCAGCGCACATCGGCAGAATTACAGCGAGAATAGGCCCCAAAATGCCAGTGTCATCAGTGTGGCGAGAGTGCCGAGCGCTACCATCACGCATATGACGCGCCGCACACCGACGATATCGGCGCGGCAATACCAGACACGTTCCATTTCCCAAGCAAACAGCACCACCAACAGCATGGTCGCTATTCGCAGCACCACCCATCCGACGGCAAACAGCCGCGGTTGAGGCATAACCAATACAGCCGATACGCCTACGGCGCTCATATAGCCGTACAACAGCCCAGTAATCACCATCACCGCTGTGCCGATACCGGCAGATAAGCCGGCAATGCCGTGCAACGTACGCTGTTGGGCGGCTCCCAGCCCACTCGGCGTCGCATGCATGGCCCGCACAGTCGCCACACTACGTCGCCCGGCCAGCAACGTCTGTAGCCAAGAAAACACAGTCAAGCCAATACCTAATATCGCCGCCATCACGATCAGCACGGGCCCTGCCACCATCAGACCGGCCAGCACGCCGAGCGAGCCGACGATACCGGATCTGGTACGTTGCGGCGCGGCGAAGCGCTGGTGAGGTGTCGCACCGGCGACTTGGGGCGTTGCCCATCCATCGGCTTTGGTTCCGGCAGTCACACCGTTCACCCAATTTTCCAGCGCTTGCGTATAGCCTTCGGCCAATGGCAGGTTCGGGGTGAATAAGCCCTCACCAGCCCGCATCTGATGGTTGCCGGCGAAATAGCGTACGGTGACGTTCTCGTTGCCGGACTTGTTGGCCGTGGCGATGATCCGCTGCGCCCCCTGTTCGATGGGCATGGCCGTATCGTAGGTGCCGTAGTTCACCAGCACCGGCATGGTGAGGGATTTCAGATACCGGTCGGCATCAAAGTCGGCATAGGCTAGATCAAATGGCGCGTAGTCCAGCGACATCAATTTGGCCATGTCTTTGACCACGGGCTTGGGCGCGCCGGCCTCATGCGTATAGGCGCTGACAGCCATGGCCATTTGCTCACGTCCATTGAACACCGGTGCGGATGTAAGTACGGCAAAGGCAATGTCTTGCCGTTTCGAGGTTAGAATCGTGGCGATCCAGGTGCCTTCGGATTCGGCGTAGATGCCGGTTTTGGCGGGGTCCACGCCGATTCTGCCACGCAACACGTCGAGCGAACGCCCGTATTCGCGAGCAAAACGCGGGTAGTCGCGATGCAGCACGGTGTAGTTGTCGTTGCGCTTGGCCGGCACCAAGGTCACGATACCGGCAGAGGCCATGGCGTTGGCGATATCGCCGAAATCCTCGGCACCACTGGTACCGGACCCGTGAATGAACAGACAAGCCGGGCGTGGCCCGGGAGCGCCGACCGGTTCACGTAGTACGGCGGGTAGCGTGACGCCGTCGCCGGTCTTGATGGATAGTCGGGTTTCACGCGTACGATATCGCCCCTCGTGGGGAATGTTCGCATGGGCAGGGGTGATGGTGGTGTCGGCAGAAGCGATAACGATGTGCTTGGTGTAGGGCCGTGTGTTCCATTGCGGCATCATCGCCCAGCCAAGTGTGGCGAATACCAGCGTCATCGCCATCGCGGTGACGATGACGCTCGCTACCCGCCGCACCGAAATCCGCTTCATAGTTACTATGCCTCCCCCCCATCAGCATAGAACGGTCGGCTCTTATCGGTCGGCTCCCGTCATAATGTGCTTCTACTGGGACCGTAATGCAATGGTTTGTAACGCTATTTTCTCTTCTTGACGGCACCGACTATGGCCCATACAACGGCCACTATTACCAGAATCAGTCCCACTACGGCGCAAATAATAGCCGTCAGCAATTGCGGATTCGGCGAGAACAACGAAATCATCCGATCCGGAGATATGTACCCGAAAACCAGCGCGATCACGCCGATAATCACGCCTAATAGTCCGAATACCACAGTAGGCGCGCTGGTGCTCTGTTTCTGGATGTTCTTGGCACTCTTGACATCCTTAGCATTCTGGACGTTCTTGGCGCTCTGGACGTTCTTGGCGCTCCCCCAGGCTGGCATGGTTGCCGGCGGTCTGAGACTGCCCATAGGGAGGTCGTGCTGAAGATGCTGCGTACATCGGCACATCATCGGCAGATGGAATCGGCCCACCATCTCCCTCCACGGCATCGGCAACTGTTTCCAGGGCAATCCGATCTGTGGTTGGTTCGATGGGCGATGGAGAGGCAGCTGTTGCCTGCGTATCCACATCCGAGACCGACGCATCCGCATGATTGTCGGGGACGGGCAGCACAGCCGTTTCGTCATCATCCGCTGCGGATGGCAGCACCGTGGTATCGGTTCGGTCATCGACGGTCACCATGGTTGTGGTCGCGGTGGTCGCGTCGGTTTCGGAAGGTATGGCCGTGGTCGGTGTCGCATCCTCAATGGAGGCGAATTCCTTGGTTTCATCAGTCATGATTCCATCTCCTAGTTGCAACGGCTTGATCATTCCGATTGTTCGGTTGTGTTCTTGCTTGTACTGTTGCCGTCGTATATATCGGCAAGCGGCTGGAACGTAGAGCCTTCCCAATCGGAGGCGTACACCACGTTGACACGTGCTTCCACCACATAGGGAATATTGATTTTTAATTCTGGGCCGTTGTCCGGCATGGCGGATTCCTTATACAACCATTCGTGATCAGGCCCATTGGTGGCACTTTCAGCTTCGAAGAAAACAAAGCTTGGACCCATGTAGTTGTTGTATACCATCTCGTATTTGCCGCCAACGTCACTCGAAGTGGAGTAGTAGGAGTCGGCGGTGCCGAAGGCGTAAGTGCAGGAATCCGGCAGAACGATATGCACTTGCGCCTGTGTTGCGGCTATGGTGATGGTACCGACCGGGCAATTACTGATGGAAGTTTTGCCATCCAGCATCTTCACCGTGTGCGGTCCATGTGTCTTGTCCCAATCGGACCAATCAATGATTGCCTGATCGGTGTTGTAGTTTTCACCGCTGAACGCCACACCTTGCTGCAATGTTTCAAACGTGGCATCGCTGGCATCGGCAACGAAGATGCCATCCTTTTGCACATCGTTCATGCCGTCGCTGTTTCTCGCACTGACAGATTGGCTCAGTGAAACAACAGTATTGATGCCGCTGGCACCAAGATCACGGTAGTACACGCCATACGTGCCTGAAATGATGGTCATGCAGAGCGCGCATCCACCGGCAACCAGTCCGAGAGGAATCAGACCACCGGTACGCCGTCCTCTGAATCCGAGAATGATGACCACCAGCCCCATCACTATGCATACTGCGGCAATCCAGATGGTGCCCAGACGCATAATGCCGATAATGCCCATGTCGTTTACCCAAATCAGTCCCATCAGACCGGCAAAGGAGAGGAAGGTAAGGCCCAGTATGCTCAAGACCACGATTGGGCCCGCCGGCTTGCGGCGCTTGGACTCGGTGGGGCATAGGCCGTCGCATTCATACGGTCGGGGGCAAACGGCCCGTTGGGTACTGTGCCGGGCATCGCGCCGGGCACAGTACCCGGCATCACGCTGGGCATCGACTGATAGACAGGCTGTGAAACAGGCTGTGAAACACTAGGCGCGGTTTGTGAAACAGGTTGTGAAACAGGTTGTGGAAAAGGTTGCGGAGCTGAATACAAAGGAGATTGAGGTACTGGTTGCGCGGCTGGATATGAGACAGGCTGTGGAGCTGGATATGACACAGGCTGTGAAACCGGTCGCGGCGCAGATGCCCCGAATCCGTACCCTTCCTGCTGGCGAATGCCGCTTTTGGCCAACAGCCATAGCGCTAAGGCGGCGAGCGCAATACAACCCCACCCCGCACCTGGAATCACGATTGCCACGGCGAGGAACAGGAAGCATCCCAGACAATTCCAGTCCCATTGGCCGGCAATGAGGTCCTCGGCCAAGATGTGCCCATCGCGTACATCCGGCATCAGAAACCAGCCGAGTGCGTACAGAGCTGCGCCAAAACCGAAGAACAATGTACATACAATCACCAACGCACGTACTAATGTGGGGCTCCAGCCAAGCCGTAAAGCGATGCCGCTGCATACGCCGCCGATCCACCGGTCGTCGCCGCGAACCAGTCCACTGGATCGCACCCAAGTGAAGAAGCGTCGCGATGTCTTGTTTTTTGCGGACCAGGCTGCGGCTGTGGCTGATATGGATTCGCGTTTGGATTGCTCATGATTCCATTACACCGCCCGACCACTGCCACAACGCTCGGGGAACACCCTGATTGTTCCCTGAACACCGGGTAAAACCCCGGCCGCAACGCCCTGAGCGCGGCACAATAGGAGTATGACGTCATCTCCCGAACCATTGCTGCCCGCGCGCATGCCGTTGATGCGCCCCCGGCAGGGCCGTTGGCTCACCGGCGTGTGCAAGGGCATCGCCCTGCACTTGGGCATCGGCGTGGCATGGGTTCGGATTGCGTTCATCGCACTGACCGTCCTCTACGGCGCAGGCATCATCGCTTATGTATTCCTGTGGGTGTTCATGCCTGCCGGAGACCCGGTGGCGGCTGCGGCTCGCACAGTGCCCGTTAATCAGGCGCCGCTTGCGCGAGGCAATCAGCCACTTGCCGCTCATGACGACGAATCGGCTGCCGCACCGGAATCATTGTCCGAGGCCATCCAACGTGCTCCGAAACCGGCCGTCGTGGCATTGGCCGGTTTCGCGTTGATGGCCACTGGACTGTTGCTCACCAGCACCGGTGCGGATGTCCAGATTGTGTTTCCGCTGCTGGTAGGGTTGGGCGGCATCGCACTGGCATGGATGAATCTTAGTCCGCGAGGCACGCAGCTGTTGTCTATGTTGGGCGGCATCGCACTGATTTTCATGGGATGGGCATTGTATGTGCATAATGTCAGCATTCCTGGGTGGGGCACCTCTCCTCGACGCATTGTTGCCAGCGGATTCGTGATGATCGTCGGTATCGTGGTGGCGGTGATGCCGTGGGCGAACGCGATGCTGCAACGACTCACCCACGAGCAGGCATTGAAGGAGCGCGAAGAGGAGCGCGCGGACATGACCGCCCATCTGCATGATGGCGTGCTGCAAACGTTGGCGCTGATTCAGCTGAACTCCGAGGAACCGACCACCGTATTCGCCCTGGCGCGTAGCCAAGAGCGCGAGCTGCGCGAATGGCTGTATCAGGAACGTTCCACATCGGATCGTTCGGTGGGAGCCGGATTGAAGCAGATCGCCGCCGAGGTGGAGGACGAGCACGGCAAGCCGATTGAGGTGGTCACCGTGGGCGACGCGCGGCCGAGCGCCCAGACCGATGCGCTGCTGGACGCCACCCGTCAGGCGTTGGTCAATGCGGTCACGCATGGCGGCGAGCCGGTGTCTTTGTATTGCGAGGCCAGCGACACGATGGTTGAAGTGTTCGTGCGCGACCATGGCGAAGGCTTCGATATGGACGCCATTCCGCCCGACCGGCTGGGCATCCGCGAATCGATTATCGGCCGCATCAAACGGCGCGGCGGTACAGTGGAGATAGTGTCCAGGGCCGGCTGGGGCACCGAGGTCAGAATGCATATGCCGATCGCGCTGAAAGCGGCGCAGGGAGAACATCGATGAGCGAGAACGAGACAGCCAAGATTCGTGTGGCCATGGTCGATGACCATGAGATGTTCCGTGCGGGCGTAATCGCCACGTTGCGCGATTCCTTCGATATCGTCGGCCAAGCGGCGGACGTGCCCGGTTCGGTGGCGATGATCGCACAGACCAAGCCGCAGGTGGTGTTGCTGGATGTGCATGTGCCCGGCGGCGAGGGTGGCGGCGGTGCCGAGATCCTCGCCAAATCGCGGCCCTACTCCCCCACTACCGTGTTTCTGGCATTGTCGGTTTCGGATGCGCCGCAGGATGTGGGGTCGGTGATTCGCGCCGGCGCCCAGGGCTATGTAACCAAGACGATTACCGGCGCTGATTTGATTTCATCCATCAAGCAGGTGCATGAGGCTATGCCGTGTTCTCGCCAAAACTGGCCGGTTTTGTACTTTCGACCTTCCAGGGTGTGCCGGCGGCGGGGTCTGATGGCGGCGCTGATGGTGCGGCACGGGCTCATGATGAGGAGCTGGACCGGCTGTCCGCCCGCGAGCAGGAGGTCATGCGGCTGATCGCGCGTGGTTACACATATAAAGAGGTGGCGGCCGAACTGTTCATTTCGATCAAGACGGTCGAAACGCACGTGAGCTCGGTGCTGCGAAAGCTTCAGCTTTCGAATCGCACCGAGCTCACCCGCTGGGCCGCCGATAGGCGCATCGTGTGATGAAACGACAATGAGCTCCCTCATCAGAGGGAGCTCATCTGCTCATATCACTCCGCGTCGCGGAAACCGTTGGGGTTCTTGGTCTGCCAGTTGAGGGAGGAGGCGGCCATGTCGTCGATGGTCAGCTCGGCCTTCCAGCCAAGCTCCTTCTCCGCCTTGGAAGCGTCGGCGTAGCAGGCGGCGATGTCACCGGGGCGACGCGGCTTGATCGCGTACGGAATCGGATGACCGGCGGCCTTCTCGTAAGCCTTGATAACCTCAAGCACGGAGTAGCCGTGGCCAGTACCCAGGTTGTAGACGAACACGCCTTCCTTGTCGATGTGGTCAATAACGGCCACGTGACCCTTGGCCAGGTCGACCACGTGGATGTAGTCACGCACACCAGTGCCGTCGGGCGTGTCGTAGTCGTCGCCGTAGACCTGGACTTCCTTGAGCTCGCCGACCGCGACCTTGGCCACGTACGGGGTGAGGTTCGCCGGAATACCCTTCGGGTCTTCGCCCAGCAGGCCGGACTCGTGCGCGCCGACCGGGTTGAAGTAGCGCAGCAGCACGATGGTCCAAGACGGATCGGCCACATGCACGTCGCGCAGAATCTGCTCTTGGAACAGCTTGGAGGTGCCGTACGGGTTGGTGGTGCCGCCGGTCGGCGTCTCCTCGGTAATCGGCAATTCCTTCGGCGTGCCGTACACGGTGGCGGAGGAGGAGAAGATGATCTTCTTGACGTTGTGCTTCTTCATCACCTTGAGCAGCACAAGCGTGGAGTACAGGTTGTTGTCGTAGTATTCGATCGGCTTGGCCACGGACTCGCCCACGGCCTTGAGACCGGCGAAGTGAATGACCCAGTCGATGTTGTTTTCGGTAAAGACGCGTTCCATAAGCGCCTCATCGCGCACGTCGCCGTCGTAACGCTTGACCGGCTTGCCGGTGATTTGCTCGACGCGCTCAAGCGCCACGGGCGACGAGTTGCCGTAGTTATCTACGGAAATAACGTCGTAGCCCTTGTTGAGCAGTTCGATGTCGGTGTGGGTGGCGATGAATCCAGCACCGCCCGTAACCAGAACAGTAGTCATATTCCCTCCTTTGGAAGGACTTGCCTTCGGTTTTTCCTTCAGTATTGAGCTTACTTCACTTGACCTGTTTCACCTAGCGGCAAAACCAAGGCTTTCGAGGAATGTTTGCGTGGTGGCTTTCTGCTTGAAGACGGCCGTGTTGCCGAGGATGCGGTAGCAGACGCTGCCGAGCTCGTCGTGTACGGCTTGGCGGATGGCCTCGCGGTCGTGGTTTCCGGCCAACGTTTCAGCGAGTTCGCCCCATTCGAGACTGAATTCGCTGACTTCATCGGGCAAATCGCGGCCTTCGGCGAGCGCCTCTTCGACAATGCCGAGCTGGTCGACGAGCCGTCCGGGCAGAATGAACAAGCCTTGGGCCTCGATCAGTCCGATCGGCTCCTGCTTGACCGGCCAGTATTCGGGGTGTGCATGGAAAATACCTTCCGGGTACTCGTCGCTGATCGCATTGTTGCGGAAGATGAGACTCATCTCATAGCCGCGTTCGGTGATGATCGCGCTGGGCGAGAGGGCGGATTGGCGGTTGCCATCCGCGTCATGGCTGGCGATGCCGTTCGCCGCGTCGTCATAACGACCCATGCCTCGCGGATGATGTCGGATACGTCGATGATGCTCTGGCGACTCTTCGACACCACGCGCACGGCGGTGCCGGGCCAGTCAAGGATTTCAACCACGGCGTCCGGATAGTCGGCAAGTGTGAAGGCGGCCCAAGTGGCGGCCTTGTGCATCGGCAGCAGTTCGCCGCCGCCCTGGTAATGGTCATGGGCGAGCACCGAGCCGCCGATGCGAGGCAGCGCGGCGTTGCATCCGAGGAAGTATCCGGGGAAACGGTCCACGAAGTCGAGCAGATGGCCGAAGGTGTCGCGGTCCACATGCATCGGCGTGTGGTCGGTGTTCACGCAGATGCCGTGCTGGTCGAAGTAGCCGTAGGGCGAGAACTGCCAGAACCATGACTCGCCGCCGAGCGTGACCGGCAAGGTGCGCAGCGTGCGCTTGTCACGTCCGGCGAAGCCCTCGTTCTCATGGCAGATCGTGCACTTCGGGTAGCCGCCGGCCACGGCGTTGCCGGCCGCCGCCTTCTTCATGTTCTTGAATTCGGGTTTGGCGAGGTTGATGGTCACCGTCAGCCCGTGCGAGTCGAAGCGCGGGTTCCGGTCGAGCTGGGCACGCTTGACATAATTGTTGGCCACACAGTAGTCGTAGAACCATTGCATGGCGGCCATGCCGCCATCCCGGTGCTCGACGAGCAGGAATCGGTCGTCGAGATCAGCGGGGTTGGCGGAGAGGATGCCCATGATGGTGTCGGCGTAGGCCGGGCCTTCCTCCGGCTTGAAAAGGCCGGCGGTTGTGGCGGCGGCGCGGAAGGCGGCGAGCAGGGGGTCGGGGGTCTTTTCGCCATAGGGGGCCTGGCTTCGGCTGCCAACAATGTCTTGGACTACGTCTGACACTGACGCCGCCGACGTGTGGTTTTGGGTCCGGGGTAGGAATCTAGGCGGAAGAGGGCGAAGATTTGGTTGCGGGTCCAGTCTGCGTTGCGTGGGTCAAGGTCAAGATGGGCCAAGGCATAATCGATCAGGCGTCGATGCTGGCGTATACCTCGGTCAGCTGATCGTTCATTGCTCTGCCTCCATCATGCTGGTTCGGGTATGGTTCGGCTGACGGCTCACCTGGCAGCCTCCATGATGTCGGCTACGATGGCGCGGGTTTCGCTGGCCTTCTGCTCCATCTCCTGCACGAGTTTGATCTGGGTGCGGGTGCGCACCAGATTATGCTCGGGGTACTTGGTGGCAAAGTAGATATCGCCTTCCAAGTAGTCGGCGAGAAAGCGCATGCCGCATTCCATGGTGAGCAGGTTGCCGCTGAACGGCAGCAGTTCGGCCTCGCGCGCGGTGATGCTGCCGCGTAGTTCGCCCACGAAGCCTTCCGTGTAGGCGCGGAACAGCTCGGTGCTGAAATGCACCTTGCTGAGGTCCTTTTCGTCTTCCAGAGCAGTGGACGCACCAAAGCGTATGGAATCGCCGAAGTCGAACAGCATGGAGCCGGGCATGATGGTGTCGAGATCGATGATCGCACGCGCCTTGCCGGTGGTGGCGTCCATGAGGATGTTGTTGAGCTTGGTGTCATTGTGGGTCACGCGCAGCGGAATCGAACCGTCCCTGAGCCCATCCATCACGACGGCATACTGGTCGGCGTGACTCAGATAGAAGTCGATTTCCGGCTGGCATGCGGCGGCGCGGCCGAGCTTGTCCGCGGCGAGGGCGGCCTTGAAGTCCTCGAAACGATGCGGGGTGTCGTGGAAGTGGGCGATGGTTTCGGTCAGCTGGCTGGCGTCGAATTCGGACAGGAAGTTCTGGAAGTCGCCGAATGCGCTGCCGGCTTCGCGGAACACGTCCGGGTTCGGCACGAGGTTGTAGGACACGGTGTGTTCGATGAACTTGTAGACGCGCCATGCGCCGCCATCGATCTCGGCCCAGGTGGCGCCTGAGGTGGTGGGCACAATGTCCAGCGTCTCTTTGCCCTGAGCCTTGAGAGTGGAGGTGACCAGTTCGACATTGCGCATCAGATTCACCGTATCGGGGAAGATGCTGGTGTTCATCTGCTGGAGGATGTAGCGGGGGCCGTCCGTGGTCACCAGATAGGTGGTGTTGATGTGGCCGTCTCCGTAAGGTTCGATACCGGTCACGGCACCTTCCAGCGCAAAATGCGAGGCGATGCCGAATAAAACTTCATTGCTTTCAGTCATGATGGGTCCGTTCTCCAAAACGTGGGATCAGGCTTCACGCCAGGCGATACCGCTGTCAGGCAGGTCGAAGTCCTCGGTGGTGCCGTCGGCCAAAGTCACCGTGGTCTTCTGCGGCTGATCGGTGTTGTTGATTACGCAATACAGCCCTTGCTCGGGGAAGTGTGCCACTTCGCATTCCGGATTGGACGAGCTCCAGGCCGCATACTTGTCTTCGTTGTGGGAAGCGTAGAACAGCACGCGTTCCAGCAGTCGGGCGTTGGCCGCCGAATAGGGCAGGCCGGAGATGTACACGCCGCGGCCCTTGCCATAATCGTTGGTCGCGAGCTGTACCTGGCCGCCGTCCGCGCGCAGCAGGGTCACGTTTTCATTGACCGGATACGTGTTGAGCACGGGTTCGCCGAAATCGATACCGCCCAACGGCTTGATGGACTGGCCGCCGCCGCAGCCGCTCAGCGGGATGCGGTAGCCGGCCTGCTCCCAAGCCTCGCGGGCCGCCGGGTCGACCGGCACATCGGCGGTGATGAAGTGGTCCGGCACCACCGGCGGGAAATACTTGTCCACCGAAAGGGTCTGATAGCGCTCCTCGTCCACGCCAATCACGTCGGCCAGCTGGAAGAACCGGCCCGTTTGGAAGCGCGGTGCCGAGCTCGGCTCGCCCACGCCCACGAACGCGCCGCCGCCACGCACCCAGGCGCGCACGGTTTCCACGAGCTTCGGGTTGGTCCACACATCGCCGCCGGTGAATGCGGTGTCGACCGGGCCGCCGTTGATGATTACGTCGATATCGCTATCGATGCCATGCGCGAGTACGTCGTCGAAGCTGATGAACCGCACGTTCACGCGCATGCCGGACAGGGATTCCAGAATGCCGTAGTAGGAGTAGGTCTGCTTGTTGGGCAGGGCGTGTGCCACGGTGAACGCCATCCAGGAGCGCATCTTGCCCCAGGAATTCAGAATCGCCACGTTGAGCTCACCTTCGGCGGCCACCCCACCGGTGCGGTCGTGGATGTCGCGGAATTCGTTGGCGATATGGGTCACCGTGTCCACGAACTTCGGGAACTTGGCGGCCAGGGAGAGGTAGCCGCCGTAGCCCATGCGGCTGATCGGCGAGCGCAGGATCGCGCGGCGGGCCTTGCGCCAGTTGTCGAGGCCTTCGATGCTCGGATCGTTGCCCTCGTAGAACGTGTCGGGGAAGAAGTACGGCAGGAAGCGGCCTTCGGTGTACTTGACGCCCGGAATATCGGCGATCATGCGGGTGGTGGTGCCGTCGCCGATGGAACCGACCACGGCGTCCAGGCCGAGTTCGTCGAATCCGTCCTTGTACGGTTCGGTGCCGATCCACTGGTCGCCGAGGAACATCATCGCCTCTTTGCCGGCGGCGTGGGACATGTCGGCGAGCTGCTTGACGTTTTCGCGCACGAAGCCGGAGAGGAAGTCGATCCAGTCGCGCTGGGCTTTTCTGGGCACGCGCCATGCGGAGTTGTAGGCACCGCCGTCCACGAAGTCCTCCGGGCGCAGGCGGTAGCCATACTTGGCTTCGAAATCATCCAGCGCACGCGGGCTTACGGTGCAGGCGCAACCAAACCAGTCGACGACCTTTTCGCGGCGCTTTTCATCGAACAGGAGCGTGAACTGGTAGAAGAACGTGGTGAATCGCACCACATCGGTCTGCGGGCTGTCCTTAAGCCACTGCTCGAACGTGTCGAACACGAACTTGCGGGTGGCCGGATGGTAGATGTCGAACGGGATCTCGTGTTCCTTGTCGCCCCAGTCGTTGGTCAGATGGTTGTACATCTCGACCGGGTCCCAGATGATGTAGGCCAGGAAACTCACCGTGTACTCATGCCATGCGGCAACGCCGCTCACATGCACGGTGTCCTCGTCCGCGTCAAGCGTCCAGTTCGCCGAATCAACGACCTCGCCGGTGGTGCGGTCTACAACCTCCCAATACTTGTGAGGGTCGGCATCACGATTCGGCTTCAGCTGCTCAGCGAAGAAGCTTTCCATCAGCGGAATATCAACCGTATCCGATTCGGCGAGAATGCGATCGGTCAGCAGATACACCTGTGGCGTCTCATCCATATGCAGCGTAATCCACTCGTTATGCGCGCGAGTCGGGAAATACGCATTGTAAATCTTCTTGCCCAAGGCAAGCACAGCCTCATCCAGATGCGTGCCATCGGAGTTACGAATGGCGTCTGCTCCCCACAGTTCGGCAAGCTCCTTGGTCTTCTCCGCAAAATTCTCCTCGCTAGGCAAGGTGAAGCGGCCGGTGCTAGTCATAGTCTCTCCTTTGAGGACATTGATTATTTTTTGGATAATTAAATTGTAAACAATATATGCATATAAAACAAGAATCCGACACAACCGTCGGGCGTCCAGGATCCTGACTGTATAAATCCTTGAGAGTAGCCCCACGGCAACGCCGGAAGAGCGAATTGAACATCACCGGAGCTTCCCGGTCAGTTTCACCGACAATCTCATGACAAGAATCAGGAAGGCTCTGGATCGGTATGGTTGCGTGCTACTTATTGTTGAGAAGCCGTCCGGCGCCGGAAGGAGTAGCACGAGGCACCGGACGGCGGGAATTATTGGTCTTAGGCTGTCCGCTTAACGCGTCGCCTTCGGCCCCTGCAATTAAGGACTCGCCTACGGCGAGACTCAATGCTGCCTTCGCTCGGCTACCGCCTCGCTCGGGCCGACGCTACAGACAGCCCACCGGGCTGTCCGCTTACGCGTCAGCCCTTGACCGCACCAGCGGCGAGGCCGGCCTGCCAGTAGCGCTGGAGACCGAGGAAGAGCACGATCACAGGCAGCACACCGAGCAGAGCACCCATCATCAGAGCGCCACGATCAGTGAAGGTAGCCAGAGAGACCATGCCGTACAGACCCAAGGTCACCGGCTTCAAGGTGTCGGAAGAGACCATCATCAACGGCAGCAGGAAGTTGTTCCAAGTGGCCACGAACAGGAACAGGAAGATCGTGACCATTGCCGGAGCCAGAATCCTCAACACAATGGTGAAGAAGATGCGAGCTTCGCTTGCACCATCGATACGCGCCGCCTCAAGCAGCTCGTTCGGCACTGAGGTCTGCGCGTATACGCGGCCCAGGAAGAAGCCGAACGGAGAGACGCAGCACGGGATGATGATGGAGAGCATCGTGTTGGTCAGGTGCATGGCATGGAAGATGGAGTACTGCGGAATGGTCAGCAGAGCGGCCGGCATCAGCATGCAGCCCATAATCACGCCAATGGCAAGGTTCTTACCCTTGAAGTTGAACTTTGCGGTAGCGTATCCCGCCATCACAGCCACGAGCGTACCCACCAGAGCGGAAACACCCGAGTAGATCAGGGAGTTCAGCACCCAGCGCCAGAACTGGCCACGGGTCCAACCAATCAGCGTGCCATAGTTCTTGGCGATGGCGGCAGGCAAATCGCTCAGACCCACGGCGAACCACAGACCGTTGCTGCCGGTCATCTGGCTCGGCGTCTTGGTCGAGGCGATGATGGCCCAGTAAATCGGGAACAGAAAGTAGATCAGCGCGAAGACCAGAACAACGATGGTGATGGTCTTGACCAGCGCGGAAGGCTGCATGGAACGAGGCAGGTCGTTGGCATGCTTGTCGCGAATCCTGTCAGCCTTCTTACGAGCGCGTGCGACCGCGCGGGATTCCTTATCAGTAGCTTCTACGGTGCTCATTCTGCGTTCACCTTCCTTTCAACGAGCGTGTAGACCACGGCGAGTACGCCAGCGATCAGTGCCATAACGATGGCCACAGCGGATGCAGGTCCGTCACCACCCGGGGTCAGCGTGCCCTGCGAGGTATTGAGGGCCATCATCATTGGCGTGTACGACTTGGAAATGCTCGGATCGGAAATCGACATCACCTGCGGCTCGTTGAACAGCTGGATGGTGCCGACGATGGAGAGCAGCATGGCAAGCAGGGCGGCTGCACGCACGTTCGGCAGCTTGATCTTCATGGCGATCTGGAAGCCACTGGCGCCATCGATGCGTGCGGCCTCGTACAGATCGTGCGGAATGGCCTGCAGTGCGGCGAGGAAGATCAGCATGTTGTAGCCGGTGAAGGTCCAGGTCGTGATGTTGGCCATAGAGCCGAGGACCACATTGTCGCCGAAGAAGTTCACCTTGATGCCGATGGCGGCAAGTCCCTTAACGATAGGGGAAATCTGGCCGTTGTAGAGGTACACCCAGATGATGGATGCGACCACGCCCGGAATGGCGTACGGCAGGAAGTAGCTCAGACGGAATGCGGTGATGTGCTTGACGATATAGGAATCGATGAGCATTGCCAGAGCAAGTGCCGCGATGATCATGACCGGCACCTGAATCACGGTGTAGAGCACTACCCTGCCCACGCCAGCCCAGAAGTTGCCGGAAGTAATAACGTATTGGAAGTTCTGAAGTCCGACGAACTTATCGACCAGTTCCCCGCCGCCGTATGCGCCACCGCCCGTGGTGACCTGGCGGAAGAAGCTGGAATAAATAGCCCAAATGATGGGAAGAATAAATACCAGAGCGAACAGGATGCCAAACGGTGCCATGAAGGCCCAGCCGGTACGATTCTCACGCTTCACAGCATCAGAAGCCTTTGGCTTATCGGCACGCCTGGCGACCCCCGTCTTCGCCGTTTTTGTTGTTGCAGTCATAGGGAAACCTGTCTTTCAAAAGAACAGTGAGAAATAGAAAGTACGTAATGCAGTTCGAATCGATGCAGTCAGATCAAACACAATTAATGACGAACCGAACTCGAGTAAAAGGAAAGGCCGGAGTGTTGAGCTCCGGCCTTTCGATGTGTGGTTGAGGATATCAGCGGCTGGAAGGAACCCTAACCGTTAATGTCACTCGGAAACAGACAGGCCGAAGTTCTTCAGCGTATCCACAGAGGTGGTCTGTGCGTCGGAGAAGATGTCTGCAACCTTGCCGGAGCCATCGGTGGCCTTGGCGGCGGTTTCGTTCATCTTGGCGGCGACTGCGGAGAAGCCAGGCATGTAGGTGAAGTCACCCATGTTGTTGTTAGCGGTCTTGAATTCCTTCATGATGTCCTGACCACCGAAGAAGGTGGACCACTCGGAAGGAGTCTCAGCGTCTTCAGTGGTAGCAGCCGGCACGAGGCCCTGGGAAACCAGATCAGGAACCTGGGTGTTGAACCAATCCAGGAACTCCATTGCTTCCTTCGGGTGCTTGGAGTTCTTCAGCACGGCCACGGCGGAACCACCGTCAGGGCCGGTCTTGCCAGCGTTGCCGAACCAGTCACCGAGCTGAGCGACCTGCCATTCGCCGGAGCCGGTGCCACCGGAGGAGGTCATGAACAGCGGGGCTTCCCAAGCGGCGGCCACAGTACCGATCAACGAGCCATCCTTGATGGATGCATCGAAGGACGGATCCCAACGCGGGTTGGTGGTGGCTGCCTTGGCGTCGAGCAGCTGCTGGTAGAAGTCAGCGGTTGCCTTGGAGCCATCGGTCTCGGTGTTGACGACCCAGGAGTCGCCCTTCACCTTGTACCAACCACCGGAGGCGCCAGCCAGACCGGAGATCATGTTGCCGGCCTCATCAGGCTGGTAGGACATGATGTACTTGCCAGCGGCGGCAGCGGTCTTGGCAGCGGCGATAAACTCATCGGCGGTCTGCGGAATCTCGGTGATGCCGAGCTTCTCGAACTCAGCCTTGTTGTAGAAGTAAACCAGCGGGCCGGTGTCCTGCGGCAGGCCGTAAGCCTTGCCGCCAACCTGAACCAGGCTGTACGGGCCGGATGCGAAGTCGTTCTTGTACTGCTCGGCATACTGGGTCACATCCTGCAGCAGACCCTTGGTGAAGACCTCAGGCAGCTCGGCGTAACCGACCTGAGCCAGATCCGGAGCCTCGCCGGACTTGACGTCGGTCTCAAGCTTCTTGATCATGTCAGAGGCCTTACCATCGAACTTGGTGGCCTTGACCTGAATATCCGGATGCTGCTTATTCCACTTGGCAACGATGTCGTTGACCAGAGTCATGCCCTCGGAATCCGGCAGACGGTGCATGTAGGTGATGTTGACCACGCCACCATCATCGGTGGTCTTCGTGTCGCCGGCAGTGTCGCTGCCGCAACCGGCCAAGCCCATTCCCATTGCTGCTACCGCGGCAAAAGCAGCCACGATGCGCTTATTGCGAGATACCATATCTCTACTCCTTCGTAGTGAAATCATCATCTCAGTGTGATGACTGATTACTAATGTATGCCCTCATTCTTTTATTGTCAACTTAGCTAACAATTACCGCGCGTCCCGTTGAGGCGAGTAGCATTGAACCGGTTCGATGCTCGATTGCGCGGATTTGTTTATTTCATTAACTCCCCTTACAAAGCAACGTACTTTTGGTCCGCCGGTAGACCTAATGAGATATTGGATAGCGGCAACAATCCAAGACGTTAGCTTGCAATCGTCCACCGCAAATTGCAAGCACTTGCCAACATTATCGGTTTTCAGGTCGCCGGCGCGATACCCGACTAGGGAGGCACCGCGCCTTAATGAGACGCTACACGAGCAGTCTCAGCAACTGGTAGAGCTGCCACAGGCTACGCACGTTGAAGTGCGTGCCGTCAACCGTGGCGTTCGCCTCGCCATCGCCCACATGGACGATCACGGTGCGCCCGTTCACGGTCAGACTACCGTGCATCGTGATATGATTGCATCTTGCAACCTTGTTGATTAAAGGCGCAAGCCGGTAATCAACGCAAAGGCCCGGTGCTGCAAACGTCGGGCCTTTTCTTATCGGCTCACGCCGATCGGCCCGTCATATCAACGGGGACACCGCATGTTACGGCATCACAAACCAATATATCAGCACCCCGGTGGCAATCAAGAAGACAGGTTCCAGAAAAGAAAAAAAGGCCTGGGCATGTTGCCCAGGCCTCGGTTCGCGGACAGGGCGAGATTCGAACTCGCGGAGGGTTGCCCCTCAACGGTTTTCAAGACCGTCTCTTTAGGCCGCTCAGACACCTGTCCTGATGCGCGTTCACACGCGCAAGTATTCATTATACAGAAGGGAGGGATGTTGATATTCGGCAGTGCGGTCGGTCTTGGATTCGCCTGCTGGCTATCAGCGATCTCTCCCTCAGTAATCTCTCCCTCAGTCAGCTACGCTGACAGCTCCCTCATCAGAGGGAGCTAAAGCACGATGAGACTCAGGCTCCCACTTCGTGGGCTCGATAACTTCCTTGCCGCCCATGTAGGCGCGCATGGCCTTCGGGATCTCGATGGAGCCGTCCTTCTGCTGGTGGTTCTCCATGATAGCGACCAGCCAACGGGTGGTGGCCAGCGTGCCGTTCAGGGTGGAGACCGGGCGGGTGCCGCCGTCTTCCATACGCTCGCGGATGTTCAGGCGGCGAGCCTGGTACTCGGTGCAGTTCGAGGTGGAGGTGAGCTCGCGGTAGCGGCCCTGGGTCGGCACCCAAGCCTCGCAGTCGAACTTACGGGCGGCGGAGGAACCGAGGTCGCCGGCGGCGGTATCGATGATGCGGTACGGCACCTCGACCTTGCCGAGCATTTCCTGCTCCATGGCCAGCAGGTGCTCATGCTCCTTGTAGGAGTCCTCCTGCTTGGCGTAAACGAACATCTCCACCTTGTCGAACTGGTGGACGCGGATGATGCCGGAAGTATCCTTGCCTGCGGCACCGGCCTCGCGGCGGTAGCAGGAGGACCAACCGCAGTAGCGCAGCGGGCCGTTGCCGAGGTCGAGGATCTCGTTCTCGTGCATACCGGCGAGCGCCACTTCGGAAGTGCCGACCAGGTACTGGTCATCGGGCTCGCGCAGACGGTAGATCTCGTCGGCGTGGGAGTTCAGGAAGCCGGTGCCGCGCATGACCTCGGGGCGCACCAGCGTCGGGGTGATGGCCAGCGTGAAGCCGTGCTCTTCGGCCTGGTCCACGGCCATGGTGAGCATGGCAATCTGCATGCGGGCCACCTGGCCACGCAGGAAGTAGAAGCGGGAGCCGCCGACCTTGACGCCGCGGCGCATGTCGATGCCGGCCACGCCGGTGCCGAGGGTCAGGTGGTCCTTGGGCTCGAAGCCTTCGGCCGCGAAGTCGCGAATCTGGCCAACCTTCTTGACGACCACGTAGTCGTCCTCGCCGCCTTCGGGAGCTTCGGGCTCCACGATGTTGGAGAGCTTCCACATGGCGGTGGTGTATTCCTCGGCGGCGGAATCGGCCTTGGACTTGTATTCGGAGACCTTCTGGGACAGTTCCTTGGTCTCGGCGATGAGCTTGGCCTTCTCGTCCGCCGGGGCGGAGGCGACCTTCTTGCCGATTTCCTTCTGCTGGGCGCGAGCCTCTTCGAAGGCCTTCAGCGCCTCACGACGTGCGGTGTCGGAGGAGAGCACTTCGTCGACGAGTTCCACGGACTCGCCGCGCTTGCGCTGGGATTCCTTGACGATATCGGTGTGTTCACGGATGAATTGAATATCAAGCATGGGCACCAGACTAGCCGCGTAAGCAGACACCGACAATGGCCGAATGCGCGGGAGTCACGCGGAAATCACAGGGAAGCCCGGGAAAGTCCGCGGACGGGTCCACCCGGCCAATTTCGTCAGATGAGACGCGATTGAACCATAATCGCGCCCCACGGGGCTGTTGCGTGCAGGAAATGTTCACGTACGGCGCACCATGGCCGCAAACGACCTCCCCACCGATAACAATAGGAGCCATGCCTCAGCCTGCCCTCACCGTGTTTCTGATCATCGCCGCAATCGCCATTGTGGTGGTGCTCATCGCCGTCATCGTCATCGCTCTGCGCGCGCAGCGCCGCCGCAAGCTGGCTCAGACGCTGGAGAAGCGCCGGGACGACGAGGTGCAGTACGCCTTCATCGTGAATCCGTCCAAACCGCAGGCCGAAGCCCGCCGGCTGCATATCCAGAGGTTCTGCGAGGCCAAGGGGCTCAATCGCATCCGCTTCTACGACACCCAGCTTGACAAGGACGGCAGGGTCTGCGCGCTTGAGGCGCTGGAGGACGGCGCCGACGTGGTGATCGCGGTCGGCGGCGACGGCACGGTGCGCACGGTGGCGAGCGCCGTCTCCGGCACCGGCCATGCGCTGGGCATCATCCCCATCGGCACCGGCAACCTGTTTGCCCGCAATATGGGCGTTCCCGTGGACGATATCGACGCCGCACTGACCGTGGCCACCTCCCACGGCTCCCGCTTGGTGGATATGGGTCGTCTTACTTTGCTCGATCATCCGGAAGACGATCACGGCCATGCCTTCCTGATCATCGCCGGCATCGGATTCGATGCGGCCATGATCGACGACACCGATCCGGAGCTTAAAGCGAATATCAGCTGGCTCGCCTACTTCGTGGGCGGTGTGAAGAACCTGTTCGCACCGAAGTTCCGCGGCGATCTGACCGTCACCAGCGCCGACGGTTCGACTCACACCATCAAGAATCTCGATTTCCGCACGGTGATGGCCGGCAACTGCGGCCAGATTCCCATGTTCTCGCTGATGCCGGCGGCATCCTATGACGATGGTCTGCTGGACTTCGAAATCATCGACACCACCGGCGGCATCCTCGGCTGGGCCAACCTGTTCGGCGACGTGGTGCACCAGACGATCATCGGCAAGCCCGAACAGAACCCGCTGTCCACGAACTCGACCATCGAACAGGTCCAGGGTGTCAGTGCCGAAATCACATTGGAAAAGCCGGCCAAAGCGCAGGTGGACGGCGACATGCTACCGGAGACCAAACATATTCGTTTCTCAGTGGATCATCGCGCGCTGATCGTGCGCGTACCCGACGCCTCCGCGCTGGAAAAGACCGCACAGGCCGCTGCCTCAAACGCCACCTCGGATTTCGCCGAAATGACCGGCACGCTCGAGCCGATTCGCTGATCCGCTACGATGCGTGGCCGGTGACTCGGGCGACGTGCATTGCCAGATAGGCGATTTCGTCGTCGCTGATATCCGTGTCGAGGCGCAGTTCGAGCAGGGAGGCGATGGGTTTCGCGCGCGCATCGTAGCGCGGCGGGATGAGGACTCACGAATCACCTTCATCACCGGTGCCGGCTCATCCGTCAGTTGCTGGTGCTGGTGGATGCGTACGAACAGGTAACGCAGATGGGTGATGAACCTGCCCACATTCACGGAACTGCGGTCCAACGTGATGCCGTAGCTGTGGTCGATAATGTCAAGCAGTTGCTGGATCACGCCCGTCATCGTATACGTATAGGACAGGTCGCCGGTGGCGAAGCCGGCGTTGACCAGATGCATGGCAAGCGCGGTGGCCTCGCCGTCCGGCAGCGTGACGTCGAGCCGCGCATTGAGCGATGCGAGCATCGCACGCCCCTGCGCGTATTCCTGCGGGTACAGGTTGCTCACCTCGCCGAGCAGCGGTAGGTAATGTCGATGCCGCGCCGCACCCGCTCCACCGCATTCGCCACGTGATCCGACAAGGCCATGACCAGCGTGGTGCTGCCGGTCTCACGCTCCCCCAGTCCGGCTTCCTGCATGGATTCGACGACCACGCGGATGATTTCGGGCGGAATGTCCGCCAGCATCTGCGCCAGATGGTCCGGGTCACGCCCGTCCGACGGCACGAAGGTGCGCACGACTTTCGACTCGTCGACCGTCTGCCCCGGCTTGGCCTGGAACCCCAGTCCACGGCCGGTGAGAATCACCTCACCGCCGTCGCCGCCTTTGGCGAGCACGACGTTGTTGTTGAACACTCGCAGTATTTCCATGGCATCCTTTCGCAACGTCATTGTTCCACATCGATGATCGGGCTGCCGGCTGATACGGTTTTGCAGTCACCGCCGTTGTTGTCGCCGCTACCGTCGCCGATCAACGGCGTGACCACGGTCAGTTCAGCGGCGTTGACCACCGTCACCACCACCACAACGCTGTGCCCGGCCGCCGCGACTTTGCCGAAATCCACGGTGGCCAGTGGCTCTCCCGCCGCGATCCGCTCGCCTTTAGCCACGACCACAGCGAATCCCTCGCCATCCATATCGACGGTGTCAATGCGATATGAACCAGCACCTCGATGCCGCCATCGGTTTTAATGCCGAAGGCATGGCCGGTTCGGGCCACGGTTTTCAGCATGCCACTGACCGGTGCGAGCACGGCTGTCTCACCGGTCGTCTCCGGCACGACGCCTACGCCCTCCCCCAGCGCGCGGGAGGCGAACACCGGATCGCCAGTCGCTCCAGATTCACCAGCCGGCCGGCGACCGGCGACAAGATGGCGTTGGAGTCAAGAGCCCGATCAGGGCAGCCCGCGATGGAGAATCTTCCGCAGACTCCACATCCGACACGGTCGTGTCAATCCCCCTCGCCATATCCTGCGGGCGTGCGTTCTCGTCTGCCGAGACCATCTGCGTCTTGGTGGCGCGCGACGGCGTGCGGTACCCGAACAACACCGTCAACACCATCGCCATTACAAACGCAACGGCGATGGACAGCGCGTACACCCACATCCGATCGAACACCGGAATCGTCAGCAACGAGGAGAAGGCGAATGCCGTAGTCGTAACGCCCCGGACCATCTGGCCGGATGGCAGCACGGACGGGAACAGCCAGCCGAACACCGCGCTGGTCACTCCGCCGGCCGCGCAGCCGGCGAGCAGCCAGCGGTAGACGCGGCGGTGATGCAGATGGATGCCGTACAGGCTCAGTTCCGAAACGCCACCCAGCAATCCCGCGAGCAACGCCCCCACCGCGGTCTGCCGCATGGCCGAATCCTTGCCGCGTACGGCCAGCACGAGCACGCCGGCGGTGGCACCGAAGCAGGCGAAGTTCCATACACCCATCGGACCTTGGACGAAGTCGTAGCCGAGCGTCTGAATGTTCATCAGTATCAGGCGTTCAACGGCCAGTGCAGACCGAGCGGCACGAGAAACGGGTAGAGCATCGGGATGATGAGCGCGAACAGGAATGGCACGTGCGCGTTAAGCCATGCTGTGGCCGCTCCCAGCCCGCTGCCGAGCCATATTCCCAGAGGCCCGATAACCAGTATGGTGAGCGCAAAAACGACGACCAGTGAGAGGAATGGCACGAACACCAGCTGTACGCTGTCGGGAATGACGCGCTTCAGCCCGCGGTAGACCACGGCGAGCACGGCGGCCATGAGCAATGGTACGAAGATGTTGCCACTGTAGTCGTTGAGTTGAATCGGTATGCCGAACGCCGACACGGTGCAGGTTTCGGTGCCGAATGTGGCGGTGGCCGAGCATTGAATCTCCCCGGAGAGAGCGCTGGATACGGACGTCCCGGACATTCCGGACATCACGCCAGTAAGCTGCGGGGTCATAAGCGCGGCCATAATCGCACCGCCGAGCCAAGGGTCGACGTCCAGTTTCTTGGCCGCATTGTAAGCGATCATAATCGGCAGAACGGTGAACACACCCTCCCAAATCGCCTTGAGTAGTATCCAGCCGGCGGAGGTCTCGCCGTCAGGCACGATGCCGAGTGCAACGATCACGTTGACGATGGCGATGACCAGCGAGGCACCGAGCAGTACACCCAGAATCGGGCGGAACGAGTCAGACAGGTAGTCGAAAAACGCGGCAGCCCAAGCGCGGGCGGCACTGCCCCACTCGCGGACGGTACGAGGCGTGAAGTGACGGGATGTATTGGATGGGCCGTGACTCTGCTCGGTGTCGGTATCGCGCAATGGTGCGACGTCGTCGGAAAGGTTCGGCGCGGACTGCGTAGGCTGCGTAGGCTGAGTGGATTGCGTTGACTGAGTGGATTGCGTTGACTGAGTGGATTGCGTTGACTGAGTGGATTGCGTTGACTGAGTGGATTGCGTTGACTGAGTGGATTGCGCGGACTGCGTTGGCCGCGACGCCGCCGATGGTAATTGCGTTGCCGGAGTCAATCGCGCTGCCTGCATCCGAACGATCTGCTCGTACACCGAGGCGACCGCTCCGCCGATGATGACCTGATAACGATTGCCGGTTCGCGGGAATGCGCCGAGGACTCCGGGGATGGATTCGAGACCGTGCTGGCTGACCTGGCCGGCGTCGTCCAGTTCGAAGTGCAGTCGCGTGGCGCAATGGGTCAGGTTGGTGATGTTCGCGGAGCCGCCGACGGCATCAACGATGCACGCCGCAATCACTGCAGGCGTTGCGTTCGATGCGTTCGCCACGGTTCCTCCTTGCTGCCGTATGCCGCTGTGTTCCATTATCGGCGCTGGGTGCCCCAAAAGCACGGCAATGCCGGCAAAGCATCGCGAAACGGCAACTATGCGCTACGGTGCTCCGCGATAGCGTTCCGCTATGGTGTTCCGCCGCACCCGTTCTCCGTATTTGCCGCAGCGCCCATTCCGACTTCATTCCACCATCAGAATCCTGCAATCGTTGTCAAAAATCATCGTTTTTTGCCGCCTATTCGGAGTGTCGCGACCGAGAAAGTCGTATCCTATCTTTCACACACGTTGCGTAGCAGGGTTGTTACTCAAAATGAGGCAAGACTGGAGTGACGTGGAATTTGCGTATCGTAATATGCGAATTCCACGTTGTTCAGGTCTTTTTGTTTTCGGGCGACTTCAGGCAATCGAAGCCTGACCTTGCATGCGGCAGAGGGGCCACGCGGCAGGCGCGGCCCGTCAACGGCGAAAGGACAAGGCAATGACGACGACGGCATCACCCGTATCGAAGCAGACGGCATCCGCGGCACAGGAGACCGGCGCAACCGGTGCAGCGGCCACCGCAATCGAAACCATCGAAACCGGCGTGGCCGGGGTGGCGGACGCGGCCACAAACGCAATCGAGGACCTCGAAGCCGCCGAATCACGCGGCTTCTCCACGCGCTTCCCGCTCAACAGCGCATTCATCTTCACCTTCGGCGCGCTCGGCGGCATGCTGTTCGGTTTCGACACCGGCATTATCTCCGGCGCCTCCCCGCTTATCGAATCAGACTTCGGCCTGAGCGTCTCCCAGACCGGCTTCATCACCTCCTCGGTGCTGATCGGCTCGTGCGCAGGCGCGTTGTCGATCGGCGCGCTGTCTGACCGGTTCGGCCGCAAGAAGCTGCTCATCGTCTCCGCGCTGCTGTTCCTGCTCGGCTCAGGCCTGTGCGCCTCCTCCACCGGATTCGCGATGATGGTGTGCGCCCGCATCATCCTGGGCCTCGCGGTCGGCGCGGCTTCTGCCCTGACCCCGGCGTACTTGGCCGAACTGGCGCCGAAGGAGCGTCGCGGCTCGCTGTCCACGCTGTTCCAGCTCATGGTCACCTTCGGCATTCTGCTGGCCTACGCCTCCAACCTCGGATTCCTGAACCACAACCTCTTCGGCATCCGCGACTGGCGCTGGATGCTCGGTTCGGCGCTGGTGCCGGCCGCCTTGTTGCTGCTCGGCGGCCTGTTGCTGCCCGAATCCCCGCGTTATCTGGTGAACAAGGGCGACACCCGCAACGCCTTCAAAGTGCTTACGCTGATTCGCAAGGACGTGGATCAGACCCAGGTGCAGATTGAGCTGGACGAGATCAAGGCCGTGGCCGCACAGGACACCAAGGGTGGTGTGCGCGAACTGTTCCGTATCGCTCGTCCGGCGCTGGTGGCCGCCATCGGTATCATGCTGTTCCAGCAGCTCGTGGGCATCAACTCGGTGATCTACTTCCTGCCGCAGGTGTTCATCAAGGGCTTCGGCTTCCCTGAAGGCGACGCGATCTGGGTGTCGGTGGGCATCGGCGTGGTGAACTTCGTGAGCACCATCGTGGCCACGCTCATCATGGATCGTTTCCCGCGCAAGGGCGTGCTGATCTTCGGTTCCATCGTGATGACCGTTTCGCTCGCAGTGCTCGCCGTGATGAACTTCGTGGGCGACGTGGCCGTGCTGGCCGTGCCGACGATGATTCTCATCGCTTTCTATATCCTCGGCTTTGCGGTCTCGTGGGGCCCGATCGCCTGGGTGCTTATCGGCGAGATCTTCCCGCTGAGCGTGCGCGGCATCGGCTCCTCCTTCGGCTCGGCGGCGAACTGGCTGGGCAACTTCATCGTCTCCCAGTTCTTCCTCGTGCTGCTCGATGCGTTCGGCAACAATGTGGGCGGCCCGTTCGCGATTTTCGGCGTGTTTTCGGCCCTGTCCATCCCGTTCGTGATGCGCTTGGTGCCCGAGACCAACGGCAAGTCGCTGGAGGAAATCGAGGAGGAAATGACCAAGCGCTAGACAACCGGCACACGATTCGCACAAAAGTTGACAACTCTTAACATAATCGTACCCAACGTGGCGAAAAAACGTGGCAGAATAGGGAGCATGGTAGCAAACAATGCGGGTCAGCCCGCCACCCCAGCAGATCTGATCAATGTCGATGAGGTTATCGGCAAATACTATGACCTCGTCCCCGATCCCGAAGTCCCCGAGCAGCGTGTCATCTTCGGCACCTCCGGCCACCGCGGATCGTCCCTGAAGACCTCGTTCAACGAGGCCCACATCATCGCCATCTCCCAGGCCATCGCCGAATACCGCAAGAAGGCCGGCGTCACCGGCCCGCTGTACCTCGGCTCCGACACCCACGCGCTGTCCGGCCCGGCCAAGAAGACCGCCATCGAGGTGCTCGTCGCCAACGGCGTGCACGTACGCGTCGATTCCCGTGACGACTTCGTGCCCACCCCGGTGGTCTCCCAGGCCATCCTGACCCACAACCGTGCGGCCGACGGCACCCAGCGCTTCGAGGGCGAGGGCCTCGCCGACGGCATCGTCGTCACGCCGTCCCACAACCCGCCCACCGACGGTGGCTTCAAGTACGACCCCGTCACCGGCGGCCCGGCTCCGGCCGAGACCACCAATGCCATCGCCGCTCGCGCCAACGAGCTGCTCGGCGACTTCAAGTCCATCAAGCGTGTGCCCTACGAGGAGGCCATCAAGTCCGAGTACGTCGAGGGCTTCGACTTCCGCGAGCACTACGTGGACGACCTGGAGAACGTCATCGACTTCGACGTGATCCGCAACTCCGGCGTGCGTCTGGGCATCGATCCGCTCGGCGGCGCTTCCGTGAACTACTGGCCGCTCATCAACGAGAAGTACGGCCTGAACATCGGCGTGGTGCGTCCTGAGGTCGACCCGACCTGGCGCTTCATGACCATCGACCACGACGGCAAGATCCGCATGGACCCGTCTTCCCCGTACGCCATGAAGGGCCTGGTCGACGAGCTCAACGCCGGCGCTTGGGACAAGTACGATCTGGTCGGCGGCACCGACCCGGACGCCGACCGTCACGGCATCGTCTGCCCGAACTGGGGCGTGATGAACCCGAACCACTACATCGCCGTGTGCGTGGAGTACCTGTTCGGCGGCAACCGTCCGGGCTGGCCTGAGGGCGCAGCCGTGGGCAAGACGCTGGTCTCCTCTTCCCTGATCGACCGCGTGGCCGCATCGATCAACGCGAAGGTCATCGAAGTGCCGGTGGGCTTCAAGTGGTTCGTGGACCCGCTGTTCAGCGGCGAAGTCGCCTTCGGCGGCGAGGAGAGCTCTGGCATGAGCTTCCTGCGCAAGGACGGCCGCGTGTGGACCACCGATAAGGATGGCCTGATCCCCGACCTGCTGGCCGCTGAGATCACCGCCAAGACCGGCAAGAACCCGGCCCAGCTTCACCAGGAGCAGGTCGAGCGTTCGGCGAGTCTTGGTACAAGCGCGTCGACACCCCGACCACGCTGGAGCAGAAGGCCAAGTTCGCCAAGCTGACCGGCGACGACGTGACCGCCTCCACCCTGGCTGGCGAAGACATCACCGCCAAGCTGACCGAGGCACCGGGCAACCACGCCAAGATCGGCGGCCTGAAGGTCACCACCAAGGACAACTGGTTCGCCGCCCGCCCCTCCGGCACCGAGAACATCTACAAGGTGTACGCCGAGTCCTTCGTCTCCCCCGAGGCTCTGGACAAGGTGCTCGACGAGGCCACCGTCGTGGTCGACAAGGCCCTGAGCGAGTGAAATCGCTGCGTTAGTCGCGTTCACCGCAACTAATAAGGCTCTGCATTGGATTCATGCAATCCACTGCAGAGCTTTTTTAGCGCATATGCAGTTCGCGACCACTGAAACACGCAGGTCAACGGTTCTCCTCATGCACCGTGACTGCATTTTCTCAACATCACTGCAGGGCAGGACGGCCAGATGACCGCGAAACGTTCGCCTGCCTACCATCATCATTGTGGGGTCACAGCGGCCAGATGACCGCCGAAGCGTTCGGTCGGCTTGCATCATGGTCGAGTTTTAACATCGTTGTGGGACGCCACGACGAATTTGCCCATTCCAGAGTTGCCATCCCACAAAAGCGTGGGACAACAGCTAAGTCAATCGTTTTACATTTTCCCCCATCCCACACACTCAAACTGGAAACCCCGGAAAGACGCCATTCCTGCCACACCCGTCACAGCCATTACCCGAGGGGCCGTGGGACGCCACGCAAAATCGGCAAACACGCGTAGCATCCCACACCCATTGGCGCAAATCCACGCCCAATGCACCGCCCCCCCCCCAATCGACCACTATGACACATTTCCCTCCACAATCGAACACTAGTCATTCACGAAATCCATCACTACGAGGCATCGCAATCGAACGGCATGCAATATCAAGCACACACCACAACAACAGGTCGTACAAATATTGCCTTTACATCAGTCCATTTCGGACATTATGGTCACAGCAGGCTCTGCGACAACTCTTCAAGAGACATGGCAACTACATGAAACTCGAATACGGCACCGCGCGAAGCAAGCGCCCTCGCCACGTTGAAAGCGAATTCAGCACGAGCGTCCTCGTTAGCGATACTTGCCGCCGTGGCGACGAAGACCAGCCATCTCCGCCCGACCAGCACACCCCTTTTCTCTTGGTCACGGCGCCATTGAGCCTTACTCGTACGATGATGATCGCCATCATATTCAACAGCGACCTTGAACTCTGGCCACGCTAAGTCCAACGTTATGGGAGCTCCAGATGCAAAAGCCGCATCCGGCACCACATAGTTCGCAACCGGCTGTGGAATCCCATGCGCTACCAGAGAGAGTCGTTCTTCTGATTCTTTGGGCGAATCAGCACCAGGTGATATCAGCGGCAATGCTCGAACGCAGGACGGGCGCCCTCTGAATCGGGTAAATCGCTCCACGAACTTCACCAGATCCTGATAGATTGCAGCAGCATCACGATCCTTGGCCAATACTGGCTGTTTGCTCGTAGCAGCGATGACGGCATCCCCGAGCACAATCAGGGACTCAAAAGAAACATACGGGGCAAGTTGAGCCCATACGTGAAACAGGTCCAGCGCAAACACGTGTTGGTTCATTTCCACATTGGCGGCTTTAGCCGCATGTTTCCAAATATGCGTTTGCAGTGGTGCATGGCGTGTACGAAACCGCTTGCTCTTAACGCTGGATACAGTGTGCAGCTTGGCCGAGTCGAGGTCGCAATCGGCGGGAATCGGTACGGATTGCAGAGCGAGGGAAGTGGTCATGCCGAAAAGCAGCTTCTTGCCCGCCCGTTTCGCTTCCTCAGTGCAGCGTGCGACCATGTCGCGTTTGCGCTGGGCAAGGCTTTCGCTCATGGTCGGTGCCGCCGCAGAATCATGTGCACCACTGTTTGGCGATGGCGAGTCGCGAAAAGTCGGGTATTTCGAGTCAGCAGAAAATGCCCCCGCAAATTCGGGCGGAACAAAAACTGTCTCCGATTCTTCCGGAGGCGGATCGTATATAGAGCCTGGCAGAGCTCCATAGTTGGTGATGCCGTCGGTCATCCTGTTCATGACACCACCATATGGGTAGTGGGTGCGGAAACGGAAGCCGATTCGAGGTATGTGGTCCTAGCTTCACTTACGCACATTCATTGTGGATAACCATGTGGACACCTCACTTATACACATAGTCATCCACCTCTTCAACCCCGATTTGACACACTAACTGTATCTGATATGATTACAGTATCATAACTGTACACATCATAGTTACAGTATCGACTCGGTAAGGAGGTCGTTTCATGAACGGCGACCATTCACTGGCAGTGCACGCATTGGTCTACCTTGACCATCGCGCCACACACCTGCCCAGTCAGATCTTGGCCGAGAACATATGTACCAATGCGGCGCGCGTGCGCAAAGTAATGCGACCGCTCGCCTCAGCCGGACTCATCGCCACTAAAGAGGGTGCTGAAGGCGGGTACGCTCTGGCCCGGCCCGCCGCCGAAATCACTTTGCGCGCGGTAGCGGAAGCCACCGGCACCACTTTTGTGAAAGTGAACTGGACACCGGGCGACGTACACGAGGACTGTCTGGTGTCATCTTCAATGGGCGCAGTGATGAACGACATCTATGCCGGGCTCAACCGCACTTGCCTCGAACAACTCGAACACACCACCATCCACGACATCACCGAACAGATATTCAGCGAGCGCAAAGGCTAATAATCCCGCGCGTTTCCCCTAGCCAGCATCAGTCGATAACGCTTCGGCAGTCAAAGAAGAAAACAGACGCCGCACGGCACACAACACATCAGCACAACGCACTCTTATCACTCGAATACGTAAGGAAGTAACCATGTCCATCAGCACACCCAATGCCATCAGCACACCCAGCACCTCCCCCACTATCACCACCGACGCCCTGATCATTGGATTCGGCAAGGGCGGCAAAACCTTGGCTGCCAAGCTCAGTGCAGCCGGCCGCAAGGTCGTCGTCGCCGAGGCAAGCGCCGACATGTACGGCGGCACCTGCATCAATATCGGATGCTTGCCGTCCAAGTCACTGATTTTGTCCGCCGAACAGGCGCGGCGGGATGGCGCGAACAGTACTCCCGAAACCCGCGAAGCAGCGTTCGAGGCTGCTATCAAGGAGAAGCGCCGCGTCACTTCGATGCTGCGCGACAAGAACTATCACAAGCTCGCCGACCAAGACAACATCACCGTAATCACCGGCCGCGCTCACTTCACCGGCCCTCATAGCGTGGAAATCGCCACCGCTGAGGGCCCGGTCGCCGTGACCGCCAGCAAGATCTTCATCAATACCGGTGCCACGCCGCGCATTCCGGATATTCCCGGTATCCACACTACGCCCGGCGTCTACACCAGCACTGGACTGATGGATCTCGACGATATGCCGCAGCGACTGGTGATTATCGGTTCAGGATTCATTGGACTTGAGTTTGCCTCGATGTTTGCCGATTTCGGCACGGCGGTTACCGTGCTGCAGCACAATGCCGAGTTCCTGCCGCGCGAGGATGCGGATGTGGCGGCCGCGATTCGCGCACAGTTGGAAGCGCAGGGCGTCAAGTTCCTGTTCAACGCGGATACCAAGGCCATCGCGCCTGCTGCTGACGGCGGCGTCAGGTTGTCCGTTGCGGTGAAGGGTATGACTCGCGGCGCATCGCAAGCTTGCGATTCCACCCCCGCCGGCACCGGGAACGCTCATACCGATATCACCGGCGCCACCGACACTACAACAACCACCAGCCCCACTAGCAACCCGACCGATCACGCCACGATGTCACACGTTCAAACGAAACCATCAGACGATGGCGAGCCGCGGTTCGCCGAGCCGGCTGAAGCCCGATTCTGCCTGACCACCGACGCGGTACTGGTGGCCACCGGACGTACGCCGAACGTCGAGGGACTGCATCTTGAGGCAGCTGGCGTGGAGCTCACCGAACGCGGTGCCGTGAAAGTCGACGAGCTTCTGCGCACCACAGCAGCCGACATTTGGGCTCTGGGCGATGTGAACGGCGGCCCGCAGCACACGTACATTTCGCTGGATGACTATCGCGTGGTGTGGTCGCAGCTCAATGGTTCCGACCGTCCGTACACGGTGAAGGACCGCAAGCATGTGCCGTCAAGCACATTCCTCGCCACGCTTACTCGCGCGTGGGATTGAATGAGCGCGAGGCGAAGGCGGCTGGATTGGATTATGTGGTCAAGCGATTGCCGGTGGCCGCTGTGCCGAAGGCCCAGGTAATGCGGCGACCGGATGGTCTGATGAAGGCGATTGTGGAACGCAATACTGGCCGCATTCTGGGTGCGATGCTGCTTTCCGTCGAGTCGCACGAGGTGATCAATATCGTCAAGTTGGCGATGGATCTTGACGCGCCGGCCAGCACGTTGCGCGATATGGTGTTCACGCATCCGACGATTGCCGAGGCACTGAACGACTTGTTCGCGTAGTTTGTTCGCATAGCACGCCCGCGCAGCATGACCCGCGTAGCGCAGCCCGCAACAGACTCCCCTAATGCGCGCGAAGGTCCTCATCGACGTAAACCGATGAGGACCTTCGCGCTGTCGTCATGATCCGTACGTGACAGCAATCACGTCCGAACCAGCCGTTACTTCAAGCCGAGCTTACGGTCCAGAATGTCGGAGGCATCCAATCCTAAGCGGCGTCGGATGAACCAGCCAAGACCGAGCGGCAGGCCGGGAGCCAAGGCCATGCCGCCTGGACCGAGTGCCACGGTTTTGGAGTTGCCTGCGATAAGCATGGTGCCCTTGGATGCGGCCGTGGAGGTCGAACCATCGCTGTCCGCCTCTGGTTTGAGGATTTCGATGTTGCCGTCACTGGTTTTGTACAGTCCCTTATTCCCATTCCAGATACCGGATGCGCCATTGTTGCCGGCCTCACCCGCAGAGAGGAAATGTCTTGTTTTCTTGTGAGCGCTCACCTATTCACGCGCGATGGCATGTTTTTCAAGCAAAGTCAATAGGTGTGATGTTATCCACACCCTCCACTACGTTGTTTTGCCTCGCACTGGGCAACCCCCACTTCAGCAAGAGATTGCACAGCTTGCGTTAGGGTGGAGAACATGACTATCACAGTATCCACAGATGGGTCCGCATTAGGGAATCCAAACGGGCCAATGGGCTGGGCCTGGGCCGATCATGAGCAGAACGCCGGCGGCAAGCCCGGCCATAAGCACGACGACCATGGTTATGATGCGGGCGGCGCGACCAACGGCACCAATCAGATTGGTGAGCTGTGCGCAGTGCTGGAAGCTTTGCGAGCGCACCCGGGCCCTGAGCCATTGCTCATCGAATCGGATTCGCAGTACGCCATCAATTGCTCGACCAAGTGGGTCAAAGGCTGGAAGAAGAACGGCTGGAAAAATTCGCAGAAAAAGCCTGTGAAGAACAAAGAGCTTATTCAGGCGATCGACCGTGAGATCTCACAACGCCCTGGCCCGGTGGATTTCCGATGGGTCAAAGGTCACGCCGGCAACGAGGGCAATGAGTTGGTCGATGAACTGGCACGCACCTATGCGGGCGATTGCCGTTCGGGTGCGCGCGACGGCTATCTGCCGATTGAAGGCTGGCAGTCGCTACTGGGCTCCGAATACGCACATGGCACCGATGTGCCTCCAGACGTGCAGTTGGTGCTGGATGGCAAGGCGGATGCGGCAAGTTTGCGCAAGCCGGCTGCGGCGACGGATTCGACGGATGCCACAAGGCCAGAGACCAAGTCTTCGTCACCCTTAGCGACACAATCAGCGCAACCTGTACAATCAGCGCACCCCCGTACCACCCCGCAAAGCCAAGCGGACTGACGGTATCCGGTACGCTTGACCCTTCTCCCCCCGCGCCGAAAAACGAGCCCGTATTTCAACGGGCAGCCGATGCCGATCAAAGGCAGCATCGAAATCGAAGGCTATGTGGACGGCGACGGCAACCTGACCATCACCAACGCACCATTCGTACGACACTAACACCCAAACACACGAATATGTACCGCAATCGGACACGATGACACAAAATCGCTCATTCGCGTTAGGATAGGAGATAAGGCTTCACGCCGTTGATCCATGCGGCGGAGGCAAGGATGGCAAAGGAGAAACCATGGATAAGGCACAGCAGGATGCGCTGAAGAAGGCGGCCGGCATCGAAGCCGCCAAGCTCGTTGAAAACGGCATGATCGCAGGCCTCGGCACTGGTTCGACCGTGAAGTTCCTGGTGGACGAGCTCGGCCGCCGTCATCAGGAGGAAGGTCTTGAGTTCACTGGCGTAACCACGTCTCGCCGCACGCAGGTCCAGGCTGAAAGCTACGGCATCAAGATCGTGGACATCGACGACGTGGACCACATCGACGTGACCATTGACGGCGCCGACGAAGTCGACAAGAACTTCAACGGTATCAAGGGCGGTGGCGCTGCTCTGCTGTGGGAGAAGATCGTGGCCACCAACTCCAACCAGATCGTGTGGATTGTGGACGAGTCCAAGGTTGTGGACACCATCGGCAAGTTCCCGCTGCCGGTCGAGGTCATTCCGTTCGGCGCTGGCCACGTCATCAAGAAGTTCGAGGACCGCGGCTACAAGCCGGTGCTTCGTCTTGACGCCGATGGCAAGGAAGTGCGCACCGACGAGAACAACTTCGTGGTGGACCTGCACCTGGAGCGCATCGATCACCCGCAGGAGCTGGCCGAAGACCTCATCAACACGGTCGGCGTGGTGGAGCACGGCCTGTTCCTCAACATGGTCGACAAGGTCATCGTCGGCGACCCGAACGGCCCGCGCGTGATGACCAACGCCAACAAGTGATCGTCTCACATCACTAAGCTTTTCCAAGCCCGCATCTGCACATCGCAGGTGCGGGCTTTACTGTTGCCCGAACAAGGCAAAGAGCCAAGCAAAAGAGAAACCCCGCGACCATAACGATCACGGGGGTTTCTAATGCCTTGATTGCAGGTAAGACTACTTACGCTGGTGGCGGGTCTTACGCAGCAGTTTGCGGTGCTTCTTCTTGCTCATCCGCTTGCGGCGCTTCTTGATGACAGAACCCATCTGAAGCCTCCATTTCGATTAATCGTAAAAGTTGCAACTCGCACCATAATACACGTGTTGCCAGACAGAGGGAACCAGTATGTTGCCGATAGTCCGCATATGCCCTGAACGCAGTTGGGGCATCCACATCAGCAATGTGGATGCCCCAACGTTCATAAGTTTGTGCAGCAGCTGACAGCCGATACTAGATGCTACATCGGGAACTTCTGGTAGAAGCGATCGACCGCTTCCTTGGTGCCGGTAGCTTGGAAGACCACGGTATCGTTCTGCCAGATGGCAACGGCGTTCTTGCTGTTGGAGGCATCGGCCTTCACCACGTACGCGCCCGTGACGTTGCCGGAAACCTTGACGTTGCCGGATGCCGACTCATCGCCGGTCTGCGCAGCGACCAACGCATCGTACTGGGTCTTGGCATTGTCCGCCGACGACCACTGCGCGGCGACCAGCGTGACATCCTTGGCGGCATCACCAGTGGAGTAGGTCAGAGTGTACTCCTCGAGCGGCGACGCGGAATTCCACGTCGTGGAGGCATCCGCCTTGGTACGCGCGTAATTCAGCACGCTGCCCGGCATGGCCTTCAACAGCTCACTGGCATCATCCGGCAAAGCTGTGGCGTCGATGGTCGGCTTGGTCGGCTCGGATGATTCGGTTTTCTGCTGGCTGTTTTGGGTGGTAGTGGAGGTGCCATCATTCTTCTGGATGGCCCAACCCGGCCACACAAAGGCCGAAAGCACTGCCAGGATAATCACAACAGCTGCGGCAACCACCACTGCAATCAACTTGCCATGGGATTGCGTGGTCGAGGAGTTCTCACTATTAGTCATGCCCCGATTCTCTCACAGCCGCGTGACGCTAGGCGGCCGTAATTTTAGTCGTTGTGCGCAAGCCGCGTGAAACTCTTGTGAACGGTAAAAATTTACCGTCCGCTGGTGTTTGGGTTAGGGTGAGACCATGGCGAAATCAAGTGTGCAGTATGTATGTTCCGAATGCGGTTGGAACGGGCCGAAGTGGTACGGCCGTTGCCCCGAGTGTGGTCAGTGGGGCACGGTCGAGGAATTTCACGAGGCTCGGCCGGCGGCAGGCTCTCGCACGGCCGCTCCCGGCCGAACATCACGCACGCAGTCGGTTACGGTTGCCAACAACGCCAGATCTGCAGCCCGTCCGATTACCGAAGTGGGCACGGAAAGCGTCGAGCGGCTCGGTACCGGGTTTTCCGAATTCGACCGTGTGCTCGGCGGTGGCGTGGTGCCGGGTTCAGTAACGCTGATAGCGGGCGAACCGGGTATCGGCAAGTCGACATTGCTGTTGCAGACGGCCGGCAATATCGCGCGCGTTGTGGCGGGAGACAGTACGTTCCGAGGGGCAGGTCAGCGGTCTGCCCAACAGGTCGCGGGCCGGGCGCAGGGCAACGCATCGAACACGGTGCCGATGCGGGGCAACGCATCATCAACACACGCCAACACCGTGCTGTACATTTCCGGCGAGGAATCACAGGCGCAGGTTCGTTTGCGCGCTTCCCGCATCAATGCGGTGGAGCCGAACTTGTTACTGGCCTCCACCACCGACCTGTCCACAGTATTGGGGCTGATCGAACAGAACAAGCCGGCCTTGGCCATTGTGGATTCGGCGCAGACCATCGTCTCGCAGGAGGTCGATGGCATTTCCGGCGGTTCGACTCAGGTGCGCGAAGTGGCAAGCGCGCTGATAGATACCGCTAAGACACTTGACATTCCAGTATTTCTGGTTGGTCATGTGACCAAGGATGGTTCGATTGCAGGCCCGCGCACATTGGAGCATCTGGTCGATGTGGTCTGCCAATTCGAAGGCGACAGCGAGACTGCGCTGAGAATGCTGCGAGCGGTGAAGAATCGTTTTGGCCCGACCGATGAAGTCGGCTGTTTCGACATGAGCGGTGAAGGCATCGAAGAGGTCACCGATCCCGCCGGATTGTTCCTGTCTGGAGACGGCCTGATGCGGCCAACGCGGCACCCGTGAAGGCACCTGCGTGACGTTCACATTGGATGGGCATCGCAGTCTGCCTATCGAAGTACAGGCTCTGGTCACCACGTCGGTGCTGCCCACACCCCGTCGTGCGGTCAATGGCGTGGACCCCAGCCGTATCGCCATGCTGGTCGCGGTGCTCTACCGTCACAGCAAGCTCAACCTGCTGTCCAACGACCTGTATATCTCCACTATTGCCGGGGGCCAGGCCAAGGAGCCCGGTTCCGACTTGGCGATAGTGGCGGCACTGGCGAGCGCCGCCACGTCAAAACCCATTGCGCGAGCACGTGCGCCATTGGTGAGATTTCCCTGACCGGTCAGGTGCGCCCGGTACCGCGTATGGAATATCGCCTTCGCGAGGCCGCACGCCTCGGCTTCACCACGGCGGTCATTCCGCCACTGCGCAAGCCGGTGCATGTCGAGGGACTTCAGCTGGTGGAGTCCAACACATTGTCCGACGCATTAGACGCCTTGGGAGTGCGTAAATAGCCCTGAGATATGCCTCAGGCGGTAAGACGCTTGGTCTCCTCGACGTTGCGCTTGAGTTCGTCGACGAGTTGGTCGGGGCCATCAAACTTGACCTGCGGGCGCAGGAAGCCGACGAATTCGACGCGAACCTTGTGGTCGTACAGGTCGATCCATTCTTCAGTGATGCAGTAGGCCTCCACCACACGCTCATTAAGGCCGGTTTTTTCACTGAAGGTGGGTTTGGTGCCAATGGAGATGGCGGCAGGCCAGCGGTTCTCACCATCTACCAGCCAACCGGCATAGACGCCGTCGACCGGAATGTAGCCTGCAATGTCGGAGCCAAGATTGGCGGTGGGGAATCCGATGGTGCGGCCGCGCTCCTCACCGTGTACCACTTCGCCTTCGATGGCGTGCGGAGCACCCAGAATGGCGTTGGCATCCTGGATTCGGCCATGAGCCAGCAGGTAGCGCACATTGGTGGAGCTCCAGGCGCGCATTGCCTTGGCCTGGTTCTTCTTGCTCCATGCGCGGCGCTCGGCCTTGGTGGCATTGGCCAGCGGGTCGACGGGCTCTCCCCATTCGCTCGGGGCTTCCGGCTTGAAATCGCGCGGAATGCGCACTTCACCCGGGCCACGGTCATCGACCACGTCAAGTTCGAATACACCGGTGGCGGCGGCAAGATTGGCGATATGCTTCACATCACCTTCTCGCCCCTTGCCCATGGCGGCATCCTGCCCGAGGACCAGCGTACGCATGCCCAGCTTGCCGGTGAGTCTGCCAAGGAAGAAAATGTATGACATGGCTGCGAAGGCCAGCGTGTAGTGCACCACCAACACATGGTCCACGCCGAACTGTTCCATGCGGTGCAGTCGATCATCCACACTGGTCAAGGCTTCGGCATCCACGTTCTGCACCGCGGGTTCCTCGCCATGGTGCGAGGCGGCCCAGCCGTGCACGAATGCGGGGCGCGGGTCAAACAGAATCACCACGGAAAAAGCATCATGCTGGTGCGCGAGTTCCACCACACGCTTGATCACCGCCTGATGTCCCAAGTGCATGCCATCAAATGCGCCCAATGTCACCACGGCCTTCTTGTCGTTACTGAACGAGGGCCATTCAATCGAACCTTCGGCGTCAGGGGTCAGGTGCGTGATATCCATCAGTGTGCTGTTCCTTTTATCCGTGCGATGTTATTCATGCAATATAGGCGTTGTTGTGCGCGGCCTGTATCAAGCTGCACTTTTCACCGCGTCTACTTTACGCGAGGGGGAATACGGTGACCGGCTTGGCCTGATGAGCGTTGGCACGCTCGATAATCGCCGCCACATCATGCGTTTGCGGCACAATGGCGGCAGTGGGCTCGCTGATTGTACGCTCGATACGGCGGCCGAAGCGCAATTCGCTGGCTGCCTCAGGTGTGATGTCAAGCGCCGGCATCGCGCCTCGAGCGGCCTGTTCCATGGTGAGGGCATGGTCAAGCAGCCAGTTGCGGCGCTCGTCACCGGCAAGACCTTCAGGAGTGTCCAATACGCACTTGTTGCGCGTGACGGTTTGCCCTTCCCGATTAGTGAACGTCTTCTGATCGGTATGTGCGGTGACGGTATGGGTTCGCGTGTCAAGCATCGCCTCAGGAGCGATAAGTCCGCTGGCATCGTCCGGCAACGCGAATCGGCCGACTCGCGTACGGCGCAAACGGGTCAGGTATCCGCCGACGCCAAGTTCTTTGCCGAGGTCGCGGGCGAGCGCACGGATATAGGTGCCCGATGAACAGCTGATCCGCACGTCAACATCAAGTGCGGGAATCGCTCCCGTGTTCGCGTCTTCCCGCAATGGTTCAGCGGTCTGCTCCCCTGCTACGAATCCGCTGCGGATATCCAGCACGGTGAATTCGCTGATGGTGACCGGGCGGGGTTTGAGTTCCACATCCTTGCCTTCGCGAGCCAAGTCGTAGGCACGCTGGCCGTTGATTTTGATGGCGGAGAACGTATTGGGGACTTGTTCGATATCGCCGGTGAAATTGGTGGCGATGGTGCGTGTGAGCAGGTCTTGCCATGAGGCAGTTGGTAACGCCGTTGGTTCGCCGCTCTGGCCACCCTCAGTCAGCTGCGCTGATAGCGTTTGCCAGCGGGAGCGGGCTTCGTCATCGACAAGCACCTCGCCTTCGGCATCGTCGGTAGTGGTGCGCAGGCCGAGGCGTATGGTAGCCTCGTAGGTTTTGTCATGCGCCACGATGGCGTTGAGCAGTCGTGTGGCGTGGCCGAAGGCGATGACCAGCGTGCCAGTGGCCATGGGGTCAAGGGTGCCGGCGTGACCGACCTTCTTGATGTGCAACGCGCCGCGCACGGCGGCGACGGCGTCGAAACTGGTCACGCCTTGCGGCTTGTCGATGATGAGCAGACCGCTGGGGGTTGTATGAAGCACACTACTCCTCGTCAGAGTCGTCTTCGAAGTCGTCGCTGGGCTCGTCGTCATGCTTGTACGGATCGGCGTCGCCGGCGTACTGGGCGGTGGCGCGAGCACGGGCGAGTTCTTCGTCACGCTTCTTGGCCACGGCGAGAATGTCTTCGATCTCGTGAGCCTCGCCGGGCACTTCATCGAACACGAATTGGAGCTGCGGAGTCAGACGCAGGCCAGCCTTGTGGCCCACCAGAGAACGCAGGTGGCCCTTGGCCTGATCGAGGGCCTGCTGGGCGCGCTTGCGTTCACCTTCCTCATGGCCTTCGTGGCCGAGCTGGGTCCAGTAGACCTTGGCGATTTGCAAATCGTTGGTCACACGGACTTCGGTGACGGTGATGCTGGCGAGTCGCTTGTCATGCAGTTCGCGCTCAATGGAGGAGGCGACGACACGCTGAATCAAGGCCGCAATACGTGCGGCGCGCGGGTTGGTTCCTGCCATAGGAATTTCCTTTTCTAGACTTGAGCCCCCCTCTGACGAGGGCTGCCGAACGCAGTGAGCAGGGGAGAGAAAATCATGGAACTACCATGTCTCTCCCCCAGTCAGCCTGCGGCTGACAGCCCCCTCGCCAGAGGGGGCTTAACAATGACTACTTGCGCTCGACTTCCCGCATCTCGAAGGTCTCGATGATGTCGCCGAGTTCAATGTCGTTGAAGGTGCCGAGGTTGATACCAGCCTCGTAGCCTTCCTTGACGGACTGAACGTCGTCCTTGAAGCGACGCAGCGAGGAGATCTCGAGGTCGTTGACCGTGGCCACGCCGTTGCGCAGGATACGGCACTTCGTACCACGCTTGACCTCGCCGTCCTGCACCATAACGCCGGCGATGTTGCCGAACTTGGAGGAGCGGAAGATCTCGCGGATCTCGGAGTGAGAGGTGACGACCTCTTCGTATTCCGGCTTGAGCATGCCCTTGAGGGATGCCTCGATGTCTTCGATCGCACGGTAGATGACCGAGTAGTACTTGATCTCCACGCCCTCGCGCTCGGCGAGGTCCGCGACCTGACGGTTCGGACGCACGTTGAAACCGATGATAACGGCCTTGTCGACCGTGGCCAGGTTGACATCATTCTGGGTGATTGCACCGACGCCGCGGTGGATGACCTGGATGCCGACCTCGTCGGATACCTCGATCTTCATCAAGGAATCCTCGAGCGCCTCGACAGAACCGGACGAATCGCCCTTGATGACAATATTGAGCATGTCGATCTCGGACTCGGCGAACTTCTTCTTGAAGTCCTCGAGGGAGACGACCTTGCGACGCTTGGCCAGCTGGGCGGCACGCTCGGTGGCCTGACGCTTCTCGGCAATCTGGCGAGCGGCACGATCATCGGAGGCGACCAGGAAGAGGTCACCGGCGGTGGGCACGGAGGTCAAGCCCAGCACCTGAACAGGTGTGGACGGACCGGCCGCTTCCATCGGCTGACCGTTCTCGTCGAGCATGGCACGCACGCGGCCGTACGAAGTGCCGGCCACGATGGCATCGCCACGTGGAGCGTACCCTGCTGAACCAGCACAGTGGCCACGGCACCACGACCCTTGTCGAGTCGGGCTTCGACGGTGGCACCACGGGCGTCCATGTCGGGGTTGGCGCGGAGGTCCAGCTCAGCGTCAGCCGTGAGCAGCACGGCTTCGAGCAGCTTGTCGACGTGCAGGTTCTGCTTGGCGGAGATGTCGACGAACATGGTGTCGCCACCATACTCTTCAGGGACCAAGCCGAACTCGGTGAGCTGGCCGCGGACCTTCTCCGGGTTGGCACCGGGCACATCGATCTTGTTGACGGCCACGACGATCGGCACCTTGGCGGCCTGAGCGTGGTTGATGGCCTCAACGGTCTGGGGCATCACACCATCGTCGGCGGCGACCACGAGGATCGCGACGTCAGTGAGCTCGGCACCACGGGCACGCATGGCGGTGAACGCCTCGTGGCCAGGGGTATCGAGGAAGGTGATCTTGCGCGGTTCGCCTTCAAGGTTCACGGTGACCTGGTAGGCACCGATGCGCTGGGTAATGCCGCCGGCCTCACGTGCGATGACGTTGGTCTTGCGGATGGTATCCAGCAGTCGTGTCTTACCGTGGTCGACGTGGCCCATGACGGTAACGACCGGCGGGCGAGGCTTGAGATCCTCGTCATCCTGCAGTTCTTCCTCGTCAAGGTTGATGTCGAACTGCTGGAGCAGTTCCTTGTCTTCCTCTTCTGCGGAGACGAGCTGGATGTTCCAGCCGATCTCTTCGCCCAGAATCTGGAAGGTCTCCTCATCCAAGGACTGGGTGGCGGTAGCCATCTGACCCAGGTGGAAGAGCACGGTGACCAGCGCGGCCTGGTTGACGTTGATCTTCTCCGCAAGATCGGCCAGGGACGCGCCCTGACGCAGACGGATGGTCTGGCCGTTGCCGTTGGGGATGCGAACGCCGCCGATGGTCGGTGCTTTCAGCTCCTCATACTCATGGCGCTTTGCCAGACGGTTCTTACGGGCCTTTGAAGACTTGCCGCCCTGACGTCCGAATGCGCCTGCGGCACCGCCGCGACCGCCGCGACCGCCGCCACGTGCGGGACCGTTGCTCGGTGCACCGCCGCCCTGGAAGTTATTGCCGCCGCCTTGGCCCCACGGAAGCCGCCGCGTGCGCCGCCCTGACCGGCACCCTGGGAGCCGCCGCCCTGACCCGGACGGTTGTGGCCCCACTGGCCGGGACGCGGACCGCCCTGACCACCTTGGCCCGGACGACCGCCACGGAAGCCGCGGCCCTGCCCCTGGCCTTGGCCGGGACGGCCCGGACGACCGCCACGACCGTTATCAGCAGTCGGACGAGCCATCGGATGCGGACGCGGAATATCACCCGGCGTCGGGGTGTGCATACCCTGCTTGCGGGAGAACGGGTTGTTGCCCGGGCGCGGGCCCTGAGCGTGCGGGCGCGGAATCGCATTTGAAGCGGCATTGCCGCCATTGGCACCGGCGCCGCCCTGAGCGTGCGGGCGCGGAGCCGAAGCATTGCCGCGGTTGTTCTGATGCTGAACCGGCTGGCTATTGTTCGGACGGCCCTGGTTGTTACGACGATCGTTGTTACGGCGATCGTTCGGGCGACTCTGACGACCGTTCTCACGGCCTTCGCGATTATCGCGACCATTCTCACGGTTGTCGTTCTGACCGTGGCGGCCGGGGGTCGGCATGCCGGGGCGTGCGCCGCCCTGCGGACGCGGTGTCGGTGCACCCGGAGTCGGAGCCTGCTGATGTGCCGAGGCAGGCGATGCCTGACGTGCGGGAGCGGCCGGAGTCGGTGCGGAAGATGAAGCGGAAGCCGGGGCCGAAGGTGCGGCCGGGCGGCGCTGCTGCACGGGCTTGGAATCGCCCTTGGCGTTGTCCTTGGCGAACTCTGCCTTCAGACGCCGGGCTACCGGCGGTTCAATCGTAGAAGAAGCGGACTTGACGAATTCTCCCATGTCCTTAAGCTTCTCAAGCACGGTTTTGCTATCGACATTCAAAACCTTAGCCAGTTCGTATACGCGTGGTTTCGCCACTAATTACTCCTATTCTGTGACCACGCGCGTGCATGGGCGTGGTCAGTTGGTGATGACGGCAAGCCTACCCTGTCTCATCGTGCGACCATGATCGTGTTACCTCGTCTCTGGTGTGGGCGATTTCGCGCACACTGCGCCAGCCCACATACGCCAATCAAGCATACTCATAGCGCTGGATAGCGTAGACGCAGCGAGCCGCGCCATTGCTGACGCGGCTCGTATCAGGAAATAATGCGCCCTGAAGATCATTCGCCTTCGAGCCCGGCGGCCTATTCGGCTTCCGGAGCAGCGGCCTCGGCCGCAGCCTGGGCGGCCTTTTCGGCGGCGACTTTCTTGGCATGGGCCTCGGCGGATTCGATGCCGATCTTCCAGCCGGTCAGCTTGGCTGCCAGTCGTGCGTTCTGGCCTTCCTTGCCGATGGCCAAGGACAGCTGGTCGTCGTGGATGAAGGCGATGGCGGTCTTGTTCTTCTCGCTGATCACCTGCACGCCGGTGGCCACAGCCGGGGACAGCGCGGCTGCCACGAACTTGGCCGGATCGTCGGAGTAGTCGACGATGTCGATCTTCTCCGGGCCAAGGTTCTCCATAACGGCACGCACGCGAGCGCCGCCGGGGCCGATCAGCGCGCCCTTCGGGTTCACGCCATCGGTGTTGGCCTTGACCGCGATCTTGGTGCGGGCGCCGGCCTCACGAGCGATGGCCATGATGGACACGGCACCGGAGACCAGTTCCGGCACTTCGCGCTCGAACAGCTTGCGGACCAGCTCCGGGTGGGAGCGGGACACCACGATTTCCGGGCCTTTGATGCCACGGGCCACGTTCACCACGTACACGCGGATGCGTTCGCCGTGGCGGTAACGTTCGCCGGGCACCTGCTCACGGCGAGGCAGAATGGCTTCGACATCGCCCATCGCGACATGCACGTTGGAGGGGTCGGAAGCATCCTGCTGGATGATGCCGGTGATGAGCTTGCCCTTCTGGCCGGAGAACGCACCGAATACCTTCTCATCTTCGGCGCGGCGGAACAGCTGGGTGATGACCTGGCGTGCGGTGGCTGCGGCGAGACGGCCGAAGTCACGCGGGGTGTCATCGTATTCCTCGCCCAGCTTGGGAACGGGGTAAGGGTTGTCTTCGGTGGGTTCGACCGGAATTTCGTCGGCGGCCCACACGGTGAAGTTGCCGGAACGTTCGTCAAGCTCCACGCGCGCGTGCTTGGCGGCGTGCGGGGTCTTGAGGTAGGCGAGGCGCAGGGCCTCTGCCAGCGCATCATCCAGGGTTTCGGGGTCGATTCCTTGCTCGGCGGCGAGCTTGTGTATTCCTGTCAGGTCCAGTTCCATCGATCCGTACCTCCTATGAAGTTATGTGGCGCATGGCCTATGAGTAGTCACAGTTAGTTATTAGTGTATGTTTCCATGCAGACACGCTTCTCTTCAGGACGGTTTACCCGGCGCTTGGCATCCGTACTATGCGCGAGCGCGATGCTGTGTTCGCTTTCGGCGTGTTCGATGCCGCGACTGGCCGGACGGGCCGAGGCAGAAGCTCAAATGACCCCTTGCGAGAAAGCGATGACGTTGGCGGGCTACGCCACCCATCCGGCTGAAGGCACGCCGTTATTAGAGCAGTATGCCACCGGTCTGGCCGCTCCCCTGGCTTGGATTGACGTTGCCGGGTATTGTTCGGGTCGTTTTTGCCGAGGGAACGTTACGTGACGCGCAGACCAAGCAATGGCTGGCTTTTCTGGCCGATAAATTCGGGCAGTCCGCGCCTGAGGTGACGCCGGCGCGTCTTGATGGCGTCACGTCCGCCAACGTTGACCGATCGGTATTGGATGCGATGGCCGTGGCCGAGGATCGCGCCGGATTCGCTATCGAGGTCTTGGCCGCACGAGGACAGACCGCTGGGGCTACGTTGGCGTTGAGCGATATGCATAAGACCGCCGGGCAGCAGTTGGTTGCGCTGGCGAACGGCAATTTTGATGATTCCGGCGCACAATCCAGTTCTTCCGGCCAAAGCGACCCCCGCCAAAAGGTCTATGCCATCGACCAACTACTGGCCAACCCCACCACCATCGCCGACAAGGCAAGCGGCCAAACCGTACCGACCGCCGCCGCCATCGAAATGGACTGCGCCCGCGCGCAGATCAAGGCCGTGACCGAATCGAAATCTTCCACCGAGAGCGATACGCTGCTCATCCTCGCCGCACTGGCCGCCAAGCACGCCTACACCGCGTTCCAACTTGGCTACCCAGCGACTGACGCCGCATTGTTCGAGTAGACACACACTCCTCACGAAGCCGATGCGAACTTGTTGGATGCTAGTGGGCAAGTCGAGTTGAGGCACGTTCCACCAATGTGAAATCGGTGGTGTACGTACGGGCCGGGCCTGAGTATCCTTCGATGCGGTCGATAAGCATGTCAACGGCATGCTTGGCATAATCGTCGATATGAGGATCGATGGTGGTCAGCGCCGGCGCCGAGTACTCGGCTTCCGGCACGTTATCGAAGCCGACCACTTGTACATCGTCAGGTACATGCAAACCACATCGTTGCAATTCATGAATTGCGCCTAAAGCAATGGCATCATTGAGACACACTACAACATCCGGGCATGGGAGCTTGTCTAGCATAGCTTTTGTCACGCGCATACCTTCACGCTGATTCATGCTTTCTGCCGGAATCACATACCGCCAATTCACCGATAATCCGCGCTCTTCAAATGCCTTCACATATCCTTGGGCGCGTAACGCCTGGGTCCCTTCCGTCTGACGACGCAGCACTGCCTCATCCACCAGTTCAGGAAGAACACCCATCAGAGCAACCGTTTGGGCACCTTCATCCAAAAATCTTCCTACAACCGTGGAGATGGATTCAATGTTGGGCATGGTGATCCAATCGCTTTTCCCGTAGGCCAGATGGTCTCCGGTCGTTACAATCGGATATGGCTGCTCCAGAACGGCCCCTTCATCCGCAAGCGGCGACATTACGAACAGAATCCATCCTTCCGCCCCTAAACGATAGGACTCGTCAACGCTGGCAACCAACCCTTCACCGTCGGAACCATATGTGTTGATGACTACACCGTAATGGCGTTCTTTTGCGTATTCAATGACCTTGTCAGTGAAAAAAGGAACGAACGGCTGCGAGAAATCGAAGATGTTGAGTCCAATAAGCTTTGTGCCGCCAGATCGCATTGCACGCGCCGAAATATTGACGGTATATCCAAGCTTACGCATCACCTCTTCCACACGGCGACGTGTATCCGGTCTCATACTGCCAGTGTCATTCAGCACATTGGAAACCGTCTTGATGGAGACGTTCGCCTCACGCGCCACGTCCTTGATAGTTACGCGGTTTCCCATTGTTCGAATCCATTTCTGCTTATTACATGACACACCTTCAACAGCGTCATTATGTTCTTATTATGGTAAGTCACAGTCGGGTCGAGCATCTCCTCCTCATATCGGAATCATCTACCCCTCAACCTCAGAATTCAGCCAAGGAGCTTTCCTCCGTTGGACCCCATGCACCATTAGGCAAATATCCTTCTGACAATACTGCAGGACGATCGAACGTAGAGGTTAAACTTTCTGGTTGAAGAAACGCACGCACGCCATCCGAACAAGGGACTTTCTGACCGCCGGCTTTCAACCTAGCTTTTTACATACCCGTCTTTTCTCCTTATTCCTTTGTTGGGTATCGAATTGTTCCAGTCGATGTGAATGACGGCATTGTCTTCCTTTGACTGGTATGCCACATTACATTAGTGGCGAATCCGAACCTCTCTTTCTGCAATCCGGGCATGTTGATGATTGTTTGGGTATTGCTTGGTGGTTGTACAGGGCACAGCAACCATAAGAGACTGCGCCCTGTCATGCGCCACCGTCACTCGAATCACTTCACGTGCACGGCGGTCCAGGAGACCGGCGGCAAGGTCACACGCACAGTGCCGGTATCGGCGTCGGACGTGATGGTGGTGTTGGGGTGCAGAACGACTCGGTTCTGGTCTTCCAGCGTGTTTTTTGCCAGCAGATCATCCTCGTGCAGGGTTTGCGCCTCGACCGCGGAAAGTGCGAATCCTTCCGGCAGCTTGATGGCAAAGTCATTGGCCGCTTCCATGGAGCGATTGACCACAAACACGCTGATCGTACCGTCCTCACCACGCACGGCTACGGAATTGATCGTCGGCACTTCACCGTATTTGTCGGTTTCATACGTTCCGGAAGCCAGTTTCGGTTCAAGCACCGTGCCGCCCTTGGCGAGCTTTGCGGTCAGCGAGAACGGATAGAACGTGGTCTGACGCCACGCCGGGCCGCCCGGTTCGGTCATAATCGGCGCAATTACGTTGACCAACTGGGCTAGGCTGGCGGCGTGCACGCGGTCGGCGTTCTTGAGCAGGGTAATCATCAAATCACCGAACACCACGGCGTCGGCGGCGCTGTACACATCCTCGAGCAGGCGCGGGGCAACCGGCCAATTGCCGATGCCTTCCGGATTCTTGCTCGGCTCTTCGTTGAGATACCAGACATTCCATTCATCGAACGAGATGAACACGTCGTGCTTGCTCTTCAGCCGGGCCTTGGTTGCATCGATGGCGGCGGCGACATCGTTGATGAAACCGTCCATATCGCGCCCGAGGCAAGGAAGCTCTTCATGTCACGGGTGCCATCAGGCTGAAGTTCCGGATGGTAGTACGCATGGCAGGAGACGAAGTTGACGTTGTCAAACGTCTTCTCAAGTACGGTTTCTTCCCACTTGCCGAAGGTGTCCATCACGTGGCTGGATGAACCACAGACCACCAGTTCAACGTTCGGATCGATGGCGCGCATACCTGCCGCCACCGAGGCCGCCAAGGTGCCGTAATCCTCGGCGGACTTGTGACCGGTCTGCCACGGGCCATCCATCTCATTGCCCAAGCACCACATCTTGATGCCGAACGGCTGATCGGCACCATTGGCGCGACGCTCCTCGGAGAGCTTGGTGCCGCCGGGAATATTCGCGTATTCCAACAGGTCGAGGGCCTCTTCAAGACCACGGGTACCCAGATTTACGGCTTCCATCAGCTCGTTGCCGCCGGTTTTTTCCAGCCATTTCGCCATTTCGTGCAGACCAAACTGATTGGTCTCGGTGGAATGCCATGCCAAGTCCAGGCGACGCGGCCGCTCATCACGAGGACCAACGCCATCCTCCCAGCGATAGCCGGAAACGAAATTGCCGCCAGGATAGCGAATCGTGGTAGCGCCGAGTTCCTTGACCAGTTCGATGACGTCCTTGCGGAAACCGTCTTCATCGGCTTCGGGGTGGCCCGGCTCATAGATGCCGTCGTATACGCAGCGACCCAGATGCTCCACGAACGACCCGAACAGTCTGTCGTTGACCGGAGCTACTTCAAAGTCATTATCGACGACGAGTCGAGATTCCTCCAGCTCCCCCGGTTTATTGTCGTGCGAATGCTCGGACATGTGCTCTCCTTTAATCGTTGTCTTCAATACCGCAAGACAACGTTGTGCTAAATACCAAAAGCAATCGGCCCATCTTCTTGGTTCACCTGTTTTGCGGCATCGCCAATCAGCGGTGAATGTGCGTTCTGGATATTTAATACAACCTTGTACTTCTGTTGATATCGATAATACGATGGTTGTACTTAGTACGCAAGTCCCGCTGAGTACAACGTTATCCTTTTCGCTATTTTCCACCCGACACGCCGTATACGATACAGCACAGGAGCGAATACGGACGTTCGTATCAAAAACAAAAAGGGTTCCGGGACAAACCCGGAACCCTAAAGGCGGATAAGGCGAGATTCGAACTCGCGGAGGCTTTCACCTCACACGCTTTCGAGGCGTGCTCCTTAGACCGCTCGGACACTTATCCATGCTGCCAAAATGGCAACTTGTTCATTATGCCACATTCTGCCGACCTGGCAAATCGGAGTTTCGCTGAGCTCGATTCGGCGTGGGATAATGCGATTTTGTGTGAGATTGCGATGGGTCAGACGATGAGCCGATTAACAGTCCGAATTGGTCAACTGCGAAAATCCGAATTCTTCAACTACCAAAATCCGAATATTGGTGGTGGTAGAAGCGGTGACGGGGCCACTCTGCATTGAGTGGTCTCTCCCTCGGTCAGCCTTACGGCTGACAGCTCGAACGCAATTAAGGACAGCTTTCCAGCTGCCATTTTTATTTGCTCACTGTCGTTCGCCTTCGCCTAAAAAACGCCTCCGGCGTTTTCTTCACGGCTCAGCTCATCAGAGGGGGCTTGGAATTTTATTTATGCCACCTGTTCGTGGACGGAGGCGTTGACCCATTGGGACTGCTGGACGTTGTATCCAGAGAAGATGCCGATGTCGAGCATGCAGTCGCGGTAATCGCGGCCGTGGGCGATGGTGATGTAGCTGTCGTCCACCAATCGGTTATGCGTGGGATCCAGTCCGACCCATCGGCCATCCTGATACACCTCGACCCAAGCATGGGTCGCGCCCTCTCCCCCAAGCAAACCGGCAATGTAGCGCGCGGTCAATCCCACATGCCGGCACACGGACAGCATCACGTGCGCATAATCCTGGCATACGCCCTTGCGCTGAGCCAAGGCCTGTTCGGCGGTGGTGCGAATCGTGGTGGAACCGGGCGTATACACAAACGCCTTGTAGACCTCATCCATCACTTCGGCGGCCTGCTGCACCGGAGTGGCGTCGGAAGGCAGCGCCGCCAAGCGTTCGCGGCATACGGCAATCATCGCCTCCACGTTCGGGCCGGGAATGGTGAGCGCTGAATTGAATCGGTACAGCGGTTTATAGGCTTCCTTATGGATATGCGCATTGTCCACGAAGGCGATGCCGGTCACCGAGTAGCTGAATATGTCGTGCGGCTCAGGGATGAATCCGGTCATCACCACGGAGTCAAAGGAGTCGATGGTGGTTTCGAGTTCGGTTTCGGGCTGAATCTTCACTTCCACGTCAATCACCTGTTGGCGAGGGCCAGTGGAGGGAATACAGCGAAGCTGGAACCTGTGATCGGTGACCGGTGCGCTGAAGGACAGCCTCATCTCATAGTCGAACACGAGTTTTTCACAACGTCTCCTGCACTTGCACACGAGCCGGCAACCGGCATATTCTCGGGATAACGACACTACAGCCATGGCTGAGGTATGGTCCGTGCGCTCACAGCCCACGCATATATTCCGGCAATCTGCTGATATGCACAGGCCGGCACTCGGGCGCACGGTTTTTCGCCATACCACCATAGCATTTGAACCCGTCAGGGTGTCAGGTCGGGATCAGGGACGCTTGGCGTCCATGTTCATGGAGCTCAGTGAGCCCATGTCTTTGATGGCCAGCGCGCTGACACGGCCGGAGTAGTCGTCAAGGTACTTCTTCAGCAGGTCGGCGACTTCCTGATATCCGCGAGACGGCAGCTGACCGACCAGCCAGCTCAGTCCGTCGGCGAAGCAGCTGGGCAGCGGCATGCCGTCCAAGGTCATCGAATAGGCGGCGAGCTTCTTGAGCGGCGCTTCCAGCTCCTCCATCGTCAGGCCGAAGCGCGTGTACAGGTCGATGCGTTCCAGATATTTGCCGATGAAGATGAACGCCTTCAGCGTGGGGTCGACCGGCGAATTCTCGATGCCGCCCCAGAAGGCGAGCATGTCATCGGTAATATCGCGCTGCTTGTAGATGTCCTCGGCATCGGCCGTGTATTTGGCGGCATCGGTGATATTGGTCATCGCCAACTCCACGTACTGCAGCAGACGCGAGCTCAATTCCGGGCGCAGAATCACGGCGTTGTTGAATGCGGAGGTTACGGCCGACCGCACCGAATCAGGATTGGACCCGTCATACAGGAAGCTGTTCACGAACCCGTCGAAGTCCTCGAAATCTTCGGGCAGGTCGAGTGCGTGAGCGAACGGACGGAAGGCGTCCACATCAGTGTCCATCACACGATCGTAGAACGGGAAGAACTGGTTCAGCGTGGTGAAGGCGCGCTCGGTGTACCGGCCCAGCCAATACAGGTTGTCTGCCTTGGAAGCGGTGACCAGAGACAACGAGTGGCGGCGGGACTGGTTCAGCAGGTTCACCACCTGCGTTTCGGCACCGTATTCATGCTCCACGCCGGATTCGGGTGCCAACACCCACGTATCCTTGAATCCGCCACCCTGCGACGAGTTGACAATCATCTGGCCAGGCACCGACGAGTATCGAGTCAAGCCCGAATACCACACGTGCGTATTCTTGCCGGTGACCACGAAGGCACGCAAATCGCACTTGCGCGGCGACATCTCGCCGGTCTTCGGGTCCACCACATCGATATCACGGAACTGAATCACCTCTTGGGCAATGAATCGACGCGGCTCCTCCTTGATCCGGTTGGCGAGCTCCTCACGTGCGGCGGCATCCAGCGACGAACCAAACACCACGCCGTAACCGCCGGCTTCGGCCACATCCTTGATGACCAGCTCGCCCATCCGATTCAGGACTTCCTTGCGGTCGGCCTCGAACATCGGCATGTACGTGGGCGCGTTGTTGAGAATCGGTTCCTCGCCGAGATAGTACTTGATCATCTGCGGCACGAAGTAGTAGATGGCCTTGTCATCGGCCGCGCCGTTGCCCGGCGCGTTGACGATGGCCACGTTGCCCGCGCGGTAGGCGGACAGGATACCGGGCACACCGATCACCGAATCAGGATTGAAGGCGAACGGGTCGAGGAATTCGTCGGACAGGCGGCGGTAGACCACGCCCACACGGTGGCGTTTGCCGGCGTAGTCGAGGAAGTAGACCTTGTTGTCCACCACTTCGAGGTCCTCGGGGAAGGCCAACGCCGCACCGGTTTTCTCCGCCAGATAGGCGTGCTCGAAGAACGCGGAATTGTAGCGGCCGGGAGTCAGTACCACGGCGATGCCCTCGGTGGAGACAAAGTCCATGGCTTTGCGCAACAGGCGCGGGTATTCGCGATTATCGCGAATACGAACGTCGCGGAACAGGCGCGGGGAGATGCGGCGCTCGATGTCGCGCACGAACAGCGGGTAGCTGGCACCCGAGGGGATGCGCAGGTTGTCTTCCAGCACCCACCAGCGGCCGTCCTCGCCTTGGACCAGGTCCTCGCCGGCGATATGCGCGAAAATGCCGCCGGGAGGGGTCACACCGTTGACCTGCGGGAAGTAGCCGGCCGAGGTGTATACGTATTCTTCCGGCACGACGCCATCATGAATAATGCGCTTATCGGAATAAATGTCCTTCAGATAGGCGTTCAGGGCGTTGACGCGCTGCTTCAGGCCCTTCTCCAATTCGTCGTATTCGTCGGATTCGATAATGCGCGGCACAGGGTCGTACGGGAACAGCCGGTCATGGTATTCGCCGTTCTTGTAGATGCCGAAACGCACACCGTTGCGGGACAGCTCTCGATTGATCGCTTCGCGGCGGTTTACCAGTTCATGGGCCAGTCTGCGTGCTGCGGATTCGATCATCGTGCCTGCTCCTTGCTGTGGCGGCTTCTGTGGCTTCAAGCGGTTAGGCGTGTTGAGCGCACGCTGACGCCGCAAGCCGTAACCGGGTTTGATGGTTTCAACCTAAGGCGGGCCCGTTTCAACAAACGCGCGAGAATGTTACAGGCAGGTCACTTCGCCGGCCGCGTGCATCTTGACGACCGCACTCGTCTCGCCGACCGCACTCGTTACAATGAATGGCTATGACACGACTGCGCATTGACTTGGCCTACGACGGCGGCGGATTCTATGGCTGGGCCAAACAGCCCAATCTTCGTACAGTGCAAGGCACCATTGAAGATGCGCTGCACAAGGTGCTGCGGGTGCCGACCGATGACGCGGCCGAACCGTTACGCTTGACAGTGGCTGGACGCACCGACACCGGTGTACATGCCTCCCACCAAGTGGCGCATCTGGATGTATCCGATGAGGTACTGAATCGCTGCGTAGGTCACATGACCATTCCGGTCACCGAGGCGCTGACTCGCAGACTCAAGGCTGTGCTGCCTTCGGACATCGTCATTCATGGCATTGCCGTAGCTCCGGTCGGCTTCGATGCCAGGTTCTCCGCATTGGAGCGCACTTATGTGTATCGGGTCGCCGATCGTTCGTCTGAGGTCGACCCGCGCCTGCGTGGATGCGTACTTACCGTGGATGAAGCGCTGGATCTGGAGCTTATGAACCGCGCAGCCTCATTGACCATCGGCCTGCACGATTTTGGTTCCTTCGCCACTCCGAATCCGGGAGGCACTACGATCCGTGAAGTCAAGACCGCCTATTGGCGGCGGGTGCCGATCACTCCCCTAGTACCGGATGAGATGGCATCGCATGAAGCATATCGGACTCCGTCGCTGGAGTCCGGCCTGGTAGTGTTCACGATTGTGGCGGACGCCTTTGCCCGCAATATGGTGCGCTCCCTGGTCGGCTCATGCATCAAAGTTGGTTCGGGACGCAAATCACTGGAGTGGTTTGCCGGCAAAATGGCCGAGCCAGTACGTGAAGGCTCAAGCGGGCCGATTGCGCCGCAGGGCCTGACTTTGGAGCATATCGCATATCCCGCCGATGATCAGCTGGCCGCAAGAGCCGAGGCCATTCGGGCCGTACGTACGTTGTAGATTCTATGAAAACAACGCAAAAGGGCTGGAACCCAAACGGATTCCAGCCCTTTCAGCTAGCTTAGCGAAACGCTATTCAGCTCACTCGGCCTTCTCGGCGTCAGCGGCTTCCTCAGCGGGAGCCTCAGCCTCAGCGGCGGCGGTCTCCTCGACCGGAGCCTCAACAGCCTCAGCAGCCTCAGTGGCCTCAGCCTCAACGGCCGGAGCTTCTTCTTCGGCAACCTTGGCGGCGGCTTCAGCTTCCTTCACAACAGCCTTCTTGGCAACCGGCTCGGTGACGAGCTCGATCACAGCGGCCGGAGCGGCATCGCCAACGCGCGGAGCGATCTTGACGATACGGGTGTAGCCACCTTCACGCTGCTCCATCTGCTCGGCAATCTGGGTGAACAGGATGTGCACCACGGACTTGTTGCGGATGACGCGCATCACGCGACGGCGGGAGTGCAGATCACCACGCTTGGCGAAGGTGATCAGGCGCTCTGCCAGCGGACGAAGGCGCTTGGCCTTCGGCAGCGTGGTGGTGATGCGGCCGTTCTGGAACAGGCTGGTCGCCATGTTTGCCAGCATGAGGCGCTCGTGTGCGGGGCTGGAAGCCAGACGCGGGCCCTTCTTAGGTGTAGGCATTGGGTTTACTCCTTATATGTCCGTTCTTCAGGCAAGCAGGTGGGCATATGCCCGAACATCTGCTTGCCTAGTGAACGAACGATTGGTCAAAGAGGCAGATCACTCGTCTTCCGGCGAGAAGAACGTGCCACCTTCGAGATTATTGGTATCGAAGGCCATCGGCGAGGACTTGAGGCTCAGGCCCAAGGTCTGCAGCTTCTCCTTGACCTCATCGATTGACTTCATACCGAAATTGCGGATGTCGAGCAGGTCCTGCTCGGTGTGGGAGACAAGCTCACCGATGGTGTGGATGCCCTCGCGCTTGAGGCAGTTGTAAGAACGCTGCGTCAGGTTGAGGTCCTCAATCGGAACGGCCATCTCGGGGTTGGTCTCCTCGGCCACCGGGGCCGGACCGACCTCGACGCCTTCAGCCTGGGCGTTGAGCTCACGGCACAGGCCGAAGAGCTCCACCAAGGTGGAACCGGCGGAAGCCACCGCGTCACGCGGGGAGATGGCGGGCTTGGTCTCCACGTCCAGGATGAGCTTGTCGAAGTCCGTGCGCTGTTCCACACGGGTGGCCTCGACCTTGTAGCTCACCTTGAGTACCGGGGAGTAGATGGAATCAACCGGAATACGGCCGATCTCATCGTTGTCCTGCTTGTTCATCTGGGCAGGAACATAGCCACGGCCACGCTCGACAGTGAACTCGATCTCGAGTTCGCCATCGTCGGCGAGGGTAGCGATGTGCTGCTCCGGGTTGGCAATGGTGACGCCGGCCGGCGGGGTGATGTCCCCAGCCACGGCTTCGCCCTTGCCGCTCTTGCGCAGATACATGACCACAGGCTCGTCGTATTCGCTGGTGAGCACGATGCCCTTGATGTTCAGCAGGATCTCGGTGACGTCTTCCTGGACACCTGGCAGAGTGGTGAACTCATGCAGGGCACCGGAAATACGCACGGAGGTCACGGCAGCACCCGGGATGGAGCTCAGCAGCGTGCGACGCAGCGAGTTGCCGAGCGTGTAGCCGAAGCCAGGCTCGAGCGGCTCGATGGTGAAGCGGGAGCGCTGCGGATTCAGAGATTCCTCGGTAAGAGTCGGACGCTGTGCAATAAGCACTGTGGTTATCCTTTCAGCTTGAACTCGGTGGTGCACTCACCGGTCAGGCGGTTTTGGATGGATTTGGTATTGCTGAGTGCTCAGACGCGACGACGCTTCGGAGGACGACGCCGTTGTGGGCTTGCGGGGTGACGTCGGTGATGGAACCAACCTCGAGGCCCGCAGACTGCAGGGAACGGATGGCGGTTTCACGACCGGAACCCGGGCCCTTGACGAACACGTCGACCTTCTTGACGCCGTGTTCCATCGCCTTGCGGGCGGCGGACTCGGCAGCCATACCAGCGGCGTACGGCGTGGACTTACGGGAGCCCTTGAAGCCGACATCGCCACCGGACGCCCAGGACACCACGGCGCCGGACGGATCGGTGATCGAAATGATCGTGTTGTTGAAAGTGGACTTGATGTGAGCCTGGCCGACCGGGACCGACTTGCGGTCGCGACGACGGGGCTTACGAGCGGCTTGCTTAGGCGCTGCCATTGACCCTCGTTTCCTAGTAACGAACTTTGTTGTTGACGTTCGGGCGATGGGATGAAAATCATCCCGTGGCCCGAATCATGCCACCGACTACTTGGTGGCCTTCTTCTTTCCGGCGACCGTGCGCTTCGGGCCCTTGCGGGTACGAGCATTGGTCTTGGTGCGCTGGCCGCGCACAGGAAGTCCCTTACGGTGACGCTGGCCTTGGTAGCAGTTGATCTGAATCTTGCGACGAATATCTGCATCGACTTCACGACGCAGGTCACCCTCGATCTTGTAGTTGGCTTCGAGGTAGTCACGCAGCGTAATCAGCTGCTCGTCGGTGAGATCCTTGACGCGGATGTCCGGGCTAATACCGGTCGCGGCAAGCGTTTCCTTGGCACGAGTGCGACCCACACCGAAAATGTAGGTGAGGGCGATCTCGATGCGCTTCTCATTGGGGATGTCGACTCCGGCAAGACGTGCCATTGCGATTCCTTCTTGTTGCCGTAGGTCTTGCACCCGCTCGCCCGGTTACCCGGCACGGGCCTACGTACCCGTGGTTCAGTGTCGTTCCCTTGCGGGAAGCACTGTGAGAGAGTGCCTTATTTACTTAGTGCCGCTGGAGAATCTGCTCTCAGCCCTGACGCTGCTTGTGGCGCGGGTTGACGCAGATCACCATGACGCGGCCGTGACGGCGGATCACGCGGCAGTTTTCGCAGATCCTCTTCACGCTAGGGCTGACCTTCATGGTTATCCTTTTCTTGTGTACCTTTACTTGTAACGGTACGTAATGCGTCCGCGGTTCAGGTCGTAAGGGCTCATTTCGAGCACGACACGATCCTGCGGCAGAATACGAATGTAGTTCTTACGCATTTTGCCGGAAATCGTGGCGAGCACGATGTGCTTGTTTTCGAGTTCAACGCGGAACATCGCGTTAGGCAGTGCTTCCACGACCTGTCCTTCGACTTCAATCACACCGTCTTTTGCCATGTGCCTCTAGTCCTATTCCGTTGGATGATTACTATGGCATATCCGAAGACACACCAACTGTCAACTATATACGCACATACCCCTGTACGAACACTCGGCGTGTCGCACAGGGGTATGGAAACGTTGATGTGGTATTTCGGCATCACTCCGGCTTGTTGCCCGGGCTGCCGAACCTACTACTCGAGGTGGCTGATGATACGGCCGCTGATCTCGTCGATGTCGCCGACGCCGTTGACCACGACGAGCAGGCCACGGGCCTCGTAGATGTCGAGCAGCGGAGCGGTTTCCTTCTCATAGGTCTCCAGGCGCTTGGCGATGGCCTCCGGAGTGTCGTCAGCGCGGCCCTGCTCGGCGGCGCGCTTCTTCATACGCTCCAGCAGCACGTCGCGAGCGGCTTCGAGGGCCACCACGTGGTCGAGCGGAGTGTCGAGGTCGGCGAGCATCTCGTCGAGAGCGGTGACCTGGGCGGCGTTACGCGGGTAGCCGTCGAGGATCCAGCCGTTCTTGCAGTCTTCCTTGGCCAGACGATCCTTGACGATCTTGTTGGTCAGGGAGTCCGGAACCAGCTCGCCCTTGTCGGTGTAGCTCATCGCCTCAAGGCCGAGTTCGGTCTTGTTCTTGATGTTGTAGCGGAAGATGTCGCCGGTGGAGATGGTGGGGATGTTGAAGTGTTCGGCGAGCAGAGCAGCCTGGGTGCCCTTGCCCACGCCCTGGGGGCCCATGATGAGCAGACGCATGGTGGTCTCCTTTTATGTCGGTTATTAATACGGTTTTGGCTCCCTTGGTTAAGGGAGCCATTGAGTTATATGCGGAAGAAAGATTGCTCCGTCGTGGAACAGTCCACTGGACTGTTCCACTCCTCGCGCGGCCGCCTGCCCATTGCGGGCGACCGCTGCCAAGCGGGCGTCAGCCCTCTTGTGGTCCACGTTTTCGAACAGGAAGCCGGTGTACTGGAACTGTTCGGTCTGGGCCTTGGCCTGGCGCAGGGTGTCGAGGCCCACGCCCGCGATAATCAGGATCGTGGTGCCACCGAACGGCAGCTTGGCGTTGAGGCCGAGGGCCATGATCAGCACGGTCGGGATCAGGGCCACGAACAGCAGGTAGACGGCGCCGACGGTGTTGAGTCGGTTCATCACGTAGGTCAGGTAGCGGCTGGTGGCGTTGCCGGCGCGGATGCCGGGGATGAAGCCGCCGTACTGCTTCATGTTGTCCGCGGTCTCGTCCGGGTTGAACGTGATCGAGGTGTAGAAGAAGCAGAAGAACACGATCATCAGCGCGTACAGGGCGATGTACCACACGGATGTGGTGTTCGCCAGGTTGGCGTTGATCCACTTGACCCACGACTGGTCGGACTTGCCGAACTGGGCGATCAGGGTCGGGATGGCGAGGATCGAGGAGGCGAAGATCGGCGGGATGACGCCGGACATGTTGATCTTCAGCGGCAAGTAGGTGGAGGAGCCGCCGTACATCTTACGGCCGATCATGCGGCGCGTGTACTGGACCGGCACGCGGCGCTGGCACAGTTCGACGAAGTCGACGAAGATGAGGATGACCACGAGCACGCCCACGACGATGCCGAACTTCAGCCAGTCGCCATCGGTGCCGTCGGTGCCGTAGCCGATCTCCCACAGCTGCGGCAGGAAGCCGGAGCAGATGGACATGAAGATCAAGATGGACATGCCCTGGCCGATGCCCTTGTCGGTCACGAGCTCGGCCATCCACATGATCAGGCCGGTGCCGCCGGTCATGATGAGGACCATGACCACGAGGTTGAACACGGAACCGTCCGGGATGACCTGGTCGCACTGGTAATTGAACAGGGCGCCGGAGCGGGCGGTGACCAGGATGGTGGTGGACTGGAGCACGGCCAGGCCGATGGTCAGGTAACGGGTGTACTGGGTGAGCTTGGCCTCGCCGGACTGGCCCTCCTTGTGCAGGGCCTCGAAGCGGGGGATGACCACGCGCAGCAGCTGCACCACGATGGACGCGGTGATGTACGGCATGACGCCCAGCGCGAAGATAGACAGCTGGAGCATGGCGCCACCCGAGAAGAGGTTCACCAGTCCGATGAAGTTCTCCTGGGAGGCGCTGCCGATGGTGGCCATGCACTTGTTCACCACGTTGTAGTCCACGCCAGGGGTCGGAATGAACGAACCGATGCGGTAGACGATGATGATGAACAGGACGAAGAGAATCTTCTTCCTCAACTCTTTGGTTTTCAGGGCCTGGATTAGTGTCCTCACCTAGATTTCCTCCCAATAGCGCGCCAATCGCGCGAAATACACAAACTAACGAACGAGCATAGTCTAAAGTGCCTACTTCGGCCACTTCATGTCTCGCGAATGTTACCTGAATTATGCTCCGTCGTACTGAACGGGGGGAAGCATACTCAAAACGATCATTGTGTTGAGACTGCTTCTCTGCACTCAGAACAACAATTTTTTAGAAAAGGGACCCCCGTCCACCTATTGGCGGGCGGGGGTTGTACAGCCTATTGCGCTCCCCGTAGGACTAATCAGTCCTCGGAAACGGAACCGCCGGCGGCCTCGATCTTGGACTTGGCGGAAGCCGAAGCCTTAACACCCTTGAGGGTGAAAGCCACGGTGGTCTCGCCGTCGCCCAGAACCTTCACCGGAGCGTTGTCACGAACAGCGCCCTTGGCGATCAGGTCGGCCACAGCAACCTCGCCGCCCTCGGGGAAGAGCTCCACGAGACGAGCGATGTTGATGACCTGGAACTCGACCTTGAACGGGTTCTTGAAGCCACGGAGCTTCGGCAGGCGCATGTACAGCGGCAGCTGGCCGCCTTCAAAGCCCGGACGCACGTGGTTGCGCTTCGTCTGGCCCTTGGCGCCACGACCGGCGGTCTTACCCTTGGAGCCTTCACCGCGGCCCACACGGGTGCGGTCCTTCTTGGCACCCGGGGCGGGCTTCAGGTCGTGCATCTGCAGGATTTCGTTATCTGCCATAATCAGTCAACCTCCTCAACGGTGACCAGGTGACGCACGGCGTTCACCAGACCACGGTTGGCCGGGGTGTCCTCGCGGACAACGGTCTTACCGATCTTGTTGAGGCCGAGGGTCTTGACGGTGGCGCGCTGAGCCGGGGTACGGTTCACGATGCCGTGGTGCAGGGTAATCTTCAGGTTCTTAGCCATGAGTATCACTCACCATCCTTCTCTTCGGCGGCCTTAGCGGCAGCAGCCTCTTCGCGAGCCTTGCGAGCTCGGCAATGCCGGCGGCGCGGGCGCGCAGCAGAGCATCGGGAGCGACCTCGTCGAGCGCCAGGCCACGACGGGCGGCGATCTCCTCGGGCTCTTCGAGCTGCTTGAGGGCGTCGACGGTAGCGCGCACCACGTTAACGGCGGTGGCGGAGCCCATCGACTTGGTCAGGACGTCGGTGATGCCTGCGCATTCCATGACGGCGCGCACGGAGCCACCGGCGATTACACCGGTACCCGGGGCGGCCGGACGCAGCAGGACGGTGCCAGCAGCGTCGTGACCCTGAACCGGGTGGGTGATGGTGCCGCGGACGCGAGGCACAGAGAACATGTGCTTCTTGGCGTCCAGCTGGCCCTTGGCGATGGCGGCCGGGACTTCACGGGACTTGCCGTAGCCGACACCCACGGTGCCGTTGCCGTCGCCGACCACAACCAGTGCGGCGAAGCTGAAGGTACGGCCACCCTTGTGGGTCTTGGACACACGGTTGATGGTCACCACGCGATCGAGCAGCTCGTCGCCGTGGTTTCTTCACTGACGGTTACGACGCTCGCCACGACGGCCTTCACCGCGCTGGCCACGACGACCCTTGCGGTCCTCGTTGTTGGATTCGGTCGCCACAGTGTTCTGAGTTTCTTCAGCCACTTGGGTTTCCTTCGTTTCGTTGTCGCTCACAGTGCCAGACCTCCCTCGCGGGCGCCATCAGCAACGGCTGCGACGCGACCGGTGTACTTGTTGCCACCGCGGTCGAACACGACTGCGGTGATGCCGGCAGCCTTGGCCTTCTCGGCGATCAGCTCGCCGACCTTCTTGGCGGCCTCAGTCTTGGTGCCTTCGAAGCCGGCGAAGTCGGCCTGAAGAGTGGAGGCAGACACCAGGGTAATGCCCTTGGTATCGTCGACCACCTGAGCAACCATGTGACGGTTGGAGCGGGTGACCACCAGGCGCGGACGCTCGGGGGTACCGGAGATGCGCTTGCGGATACGCGCGTGACGGCGCTTGAGAGCTACCTTCTTGCCTTTTCCGAGAATAGCAACGCTCATATCACTTACCAGCTTTCCAGCCTTGCGCAGGATGCGTTCATCGGAGTACTTGATGCCCTTGCCCTTGTAGGGTTCCGGAGCGCGCAGCTTGCGGATGTTGGCGGCAACCTGGCCCACGACCTGCTTGTCGGTGCCTTCGACAACCACGTGGTTGGCGTCGGTCACCTTCAGGGTGATGCCTTCGGGCGGGTTGACGGTGATGGTGTGGGAGTAGCCGAGGAAGAACTCGATGCCCTGGCCCTTGGCGACGGCGCGGTAACCGGTGCCGACGATCTCAAGAGTCTTGGAGTAGCCATCGTGAACACCCTTGACCATGCCGGCCATGATGGAACGAGCCAAACCGTGCTTGGCACGGGTCGGACGCAGGTCATCAGCGGCGGTCAGGACAATCTCGTTGCCTTCAACGGCAGCGGTGATGCCTTCCGGAACCACGTAGGAGTCAGAACCCTTAGCGCCCTTGGCGGAGAAGTTCTGGCCTTCAATCTTGACTTCAACGCCAGCAGGGATGGCGATGGGGGAGCTTACCAATATGCGATGCCATGTTTCAGCTCTCCTTTCTCACCACACGAGGCGACAATTTCGCCGCCAATGCCTCGGTCGAGGCATTCCTTCTGAGTCAGCAGTCCCGAAGAAGTCGAGATGATGGCGATACCCAGGCCACCGAGCGGCATCGGCAGGGAGTCGGACTTCGCGTAACGACGAAGGCCCGGCTTGGAGATGCGCTTGATACCCTGAATGGAACGCTCACCGTTCGGACCGTACTTGAGGGTGACCTCAAGAGTCTGGCCGACCTTGGCTTCCTTAGCGGTGAAGTCCTTGATGTAGCCTTCACGCTTCAGGATCTCGGCGATGTTCGCCTTGAACTTGGAGTACGGCATATCCACGGTTTCGTGCTTGGCCGCGCTCGCATTACGCAGACGCGTAAGCATGTCTGCGATCGGATCTGTCATTGTCTAGTTTGGGCTTGTTGCCCTTTCTCGCTATGGTTTCCGCCGCCCTCACGCTTCTTCTAGAAGCGTTCGGGCCGCGGACCTTCAGCGTCGATGTTTACCAACTGGACTTCG
>ENA-OPZN01000012-OPZN01000012.1-human-gut-metagenome-genome-assembly--contig:-NODE-12-length-89614-cov-3.862270_pt1 | contig 89614 bp, 81 predicted proteins | sample MGYA00242483_ERZ504503 | MGnify/ENA primary metagenome ERZ504503 (study PRJEB26092, sample SAMD00036285) | human gut metagenome | host: Homo sapiens | study: EMG produced TPA metagenomics assembly of... | reverse complement strand
CCCACGTCACCGAGGGGAACCACGATGGTTCGCATGCGTTTCGGGAGGGGGCCGGTAAGCCGGTTGGGGTACTTTGCTACACTGGAGTGCTAAAGCACGGGAGATGGGAAGATATGGGAAAGGGACATTTCTCCGGCCTTTGCGACCGGTTTACCTATTCAACGCCGGAGCTCACGCAGCAGGTTCGCCGGTTCATCTGGGCGCGTCTGTTGCTCTATCTCGGCGCGATGTCGAGCTATTTCATCGGCGTGATGGGAACCCTCACGTTCGCTATGGGTGCGGGCGTGGGGGACAACGCCATCGCGGTCGGCTTGCTCAACTTATGCATCGTGTTCGGCCAGATTCGCGGAGGTGGTTTGTTGGACCGCATGGGACCGCACTTCTACCTGCGCATCGCCGTGGCAGGACTCGTCGCGAGCGGCCTGCTCTACCAAGTGGTGGGTACGAGCGTCGTGGGCGTCTACATCGGGGCCGCTGTGTTCGGGTTCGCATGGGGCATGGCCGAGACCATCCCGCGCTCGTACCCCGCCTATCTCACGGATGACCTGGATGAGCTCAAGCGCATCAACGCGCTCGTGACCCTTACGGGCAACATCGCCATCGTGGTGGGGCCGCTTGTGGGTGGGGCGATCTCGCTCGTGGCTCCCACGCAGGCGGTATTTTTGTTCATGGTGGCCTGCTCGGCGCTTGCGCTCATCCCCGGATGGGGGATCGAGGCTTTGAGACAGCCTGGTGAGCTCGATGGGGGCGCCGACGACATGGGGGAGGCGGCCTTCTCGTCGACGGAGGGGGCGCCAGCGGGTGATTCCGCTCCCCGGGGGAATATCTCCGCGGGCTTCTCCGTCATCTTTGGCAGCAGCGTACTCACCTTGCTGTTCTGGGCAACGCTTCTTTCCTTCATGGGATACGGAGCATTCGACCCGCTCGAGTCCCTGTTTTACCGTGATGTGCTCAACGTGGGTGCCGAGTGGATGGGCTGGCTGTCCGCTCTGTCGGGCGTGGGCGGTCTTATAGGTGCCGCGCTTGCGGGCGTTATGCCCCCGCGCCTCATCAACGTGCGGGCCCTGCTCGTGGTTCTGTGCATCACGGGGCTCGGTAGCCTGCTGTACGTTGCCACGCCCTTCGTACTTATCGCGTGCGTTGGGCAATTCATACTCGGTATCGCGTTCTCGGCATTCGGCCCCATTAAGGACACCCTTGTGCAGGTGCATACGCCGCTCGACCGCATTGGCCGCGTCAATGCCGCTATGGGCTCCGGGTACAACATGGCAGGCGCGATTCCGCTGCTGTGCGCCCCGAGCCTCGCGCACATGTTCGGCGTGCAGGGGACGCTCATAGCTGCGGGCATGCTGGTCGCTGTGGTTCCACTCGCGATTCTGGTGGTGCGCCGTCGGGAGCTTGCCCAACTGGTGAAGAGCGAGCGCGCGGCAGAGGAGGAGCTCGCGGAAGGATAGCCGCCCACTTATGAAGGTGCTTTTGGAGACGGCGTGAACGAGTAACGACGCCCCGCGTGCTCGGCTTGCCGCCGCCGTAATCCTCGGCTAGGCTGGATATGCACGAGATCACTTGGGAGACGTGATATCCATGCCGCGCGAGAATACGCAGCACCAGAACGTGACAACGATCAATAGCGAAGACGCCACAACGGAGGGCGACAGTCCGAGCGTGCGCATTGCCGGCTTGAGCCCACGTGAATTCGCCAAGAGGGCGCTCGTCATCTTGCTCGGGTCCGCCATCGTGAGTTTTGGCGTGCACAACATCCATAATGTCACGGGTATCACCGAGGGCGGTATCATCGGCCTCGTCCTGTGCTTCGACCATTGGTTTGGCATCCCGCCCTCGGTCGTTACGCCGGTGCTTGACGGTCTGTCGTACCTAGTGGCGTTCAAGGTTCTGGGTGGCGGCTTTTTGGGCTGGTCCGCCGTGGCGACGGTTTCGGTCGCCGGATTCTACAAGCTCTGGGAGAGCCTTCCCCACATGCTGCCCGATCTTTCGAATCAGCCGCTTGCCGCTGCAGTGCTTGGCGCCTGTTCGTGGGCGTGGGCGTGGGGCTCGGTGATTCGTCAAGGCGCTTCGGCTGGCGGCGACGATGCGCTGGCGCTCTCCATCTCCAAGGTCACCGGTTGGCGTGTGGGCCGTTGCTACCTGTTCACCGACCTCACGGTGCTCGCGCTCTCGCTTACGTACATCCCGGTTGTCAAGATCGCGTTTTCGCTCATCACGGTTACGATTTCCTCTGCGGTGATTGATGTAGTGAAGGATGCCTCGTGGGACCACGTGGAGGAGCTGGGCGAGTGGTTGCGCGAGCGCCGCATGTCCGTTCGTCGGTGAAAACTCGCTCATGAAATTGTAGTCAACTGCTAAAAACTCGCTCATGAAATTGTAAAATAGCAGGTAGATACTATCGCAGGCGATTGAGCATCACGCTGGCTTATTCGCTGGGGCTGAGCTCGGTGCCGCGGAGGGCGGGAAGGGCCGTTGCGGGAAGTGCCCGTTCCAGGAATTCGAAGCTCGCATCGTAGTCCTGCGCGAAGAGGCAGCAAAAAAGCGAGTCGAGCACATATTGCACGGCAATATGGCTGGCGAACTGGGTGATGCGGTTTTGCAGGCTCTCCTTGTCGCTCACGTGCAGGTACACGTTGAGGCCCGGGTTGAGTTGCCCGCCGCGCGGCGTCCCGACGAAGACCGTGGGGACTCCGCGTTCCTGCAGGATCGGCAGGATCGTGGTGAGATTGGGCCCTAACCCCGAATATGAGATGACGAGCGCCGCGTGCGTCGGGTCCGCGGCGAGGGCGACCCGCGTCTGAGACTCAATGCTCTCGAAACAGGTGGCGGTGCGCCCGATGGAGAGCAGGCGGTCGCAGAACATATGGGCTGGGTAGAGGTTATGCGACTGCGTGAAGATGTCGATCGACGCCGCGCGCTCGAGAAGGCCCGCGGCCCGATCGAGCTCGACGCCGTCGAGCACCTCGCGTGTGTCGGTGAGGGTCGTCTCGTAGACCTGCGCCATGCTCGTGAGGACCGCATCGGCGCTCTCGCCTGCATTGAAGGGGAAGTTGATGTCGACGTTGCCCGAGCGCCTCTGCTGCTCCTCGGCACGCGCCACCTCGACCTTGAGCTCCTTGAACCCCTCGAGTCCGAGTTTTTTACAGAAGCGATGCACGCTGGGAATCGAGACATGTGCCGCGCGGGCGAGCTCCTTGATGGTGAGGCCGTGCAGCCTGCCGCCGAGCGCCAGCACGGTGCCGGCGAGCTGCTGCTCGGCGGGCGTGAAGCCCTCCGCCAGCTCCATGCGTCGCTTGATGTCCATGGCGCCCCCCCTACGCGGAGATGGTTGGATTGGTATCAAATGAGGATATCAAAACGTATCAATGATAAGTCTCGCCACCGGTGGAGCCGCGATATCGTTCTGCAGGTGTCGGTTGAGGGCCTGGAACAGGTGTCGGCGCGTGTTCAACCTGACCGTTTACGGAATACTCGCCGTAGCTCCCAGCATTTTGCGGTATCTATACATATAGCAAAACATTTGTTTAGTTGTTTAGGAGCTTCTCATGGCCAAGGTCAGCGTTCGAGAGATCAGCCGCGCGACGGGATTCTCCCCGGCGACGGTTTCCAACGCGCTCAACGGCAAGCGCAGCGTGAGCGAGGAGACCGCCCGCATCATCCGCGAGGCCGCCCAGAATATGGGCTATCAGCAGAGTGCGCAGCTCGATGCCATCACGTTCGTGCTTGCGCGGAAGAGCGGCAAGATCGTCGATGAGAGCACGTTCCATCCGTCGGTGATCGAGGGCGTCGAGCGCCAGGCGCGCCGTCACGGCATGAGCACCTCCTTCGTCTCCGTCGACTTCTCCGATTTGGATGCGGCGCGGCCCCAGGTCGAGTCGATCGCGGGCGACCCTTCCGCCGCCATCGTGCTTTTGGGCACGGAGCTCGGGGAGGAGGATTTCCGTCTGTTCCGTGACTGCGCGGCGCACATCATCGTGCTCGACAGCTGGAGCGACCAATACGATTTCGATGCCGTGGTGATGTCCAACGAGGATTCGACCCTGCGCGCGGTCAACTGTCTGATCGAGCACGGTCATCGCAAGATCGGCTATCTCGCCGGTGATTTCCGCATTCAGAATTTCAAGGCGCGCGAGCGCGGGTTCGAGCGCGCCCTTTCCGAGGCGGGTATCGAAGTGAATTCTGCCTGGCGCGTGTCGCTCGGTACCACGCTCGAGACGGCATATGAAGATATGGCCGCATGGCTCGCGAGCACGCCGCGCGAGCAGCTGCCGACGGCCTTCTTCGCCGATAACGACGTGCTCGCCGTCGGCGCCCTGCGAGCCCTGTCTGAGGCGGGTATCGAGGTCCCGCGCGACGTGTCGATCATCGGTTTCGATGACCTCTCCGTCGGCGCCTTCTCGAATCCCCCGCTCACGACGGTGCACGTGCTCAAGCACGAGGTGGGGGAGATCGCGGTGAGGCGTTTGGTCGGTAACATCCGAAGCCCCAAAGTTTATACATGCCGGACAATGGTATCGACGTATTTCGTAGAGCGTCGCAGTGTGAAATCAACGAATGGGACACCTAGGCCGATTCGCGCTTAATCAGGGAGACTCCAACTCCAATGCTGATAGGGTGGTGCTCGCTTTCATCTATGACCTCGATGATGCGCCCGGCGGCAAGGGAGCCCATATACCGCGATGGGACATTCAACGTGGTGAGTCGCGGCTGCACGTAGGTGCCGCCTACGTGGTTGTCAAAGCCGATGATACGCACATCGTCGGGCACGCGATAACCGCGCTCCATTAGCGCCTTCATGGCACCTATGGCAATATCATCAAAAACGGCGGCGTAGCTTTGGGCAAGGGGCTCGCCCGCATCGATGATGCCGAGCATGTTTGCGTATGCGTCGTCTGGAGCGACGGCGAGCTCGTGGATGATGCCACACTTTTCCGACCCGGCTAGCTGACTGACGGCGTGCTCGTAGGCAAAGCGTCGCTCGGCGAAGTTGCCCAAGGTAATGGGTGTCGCTAACAGCCCCGGGACAGATCCATACTTCGAATACAGGTACTGTACGGCAAGCGCCATACTGGCGGCGTTGTCGATCTTGACCGTATCGACCCCAACGTTCATGCATGAATCCAGCAGCAACAGAGGGCAGTCCAGCGACGCGAACGGCATAAAATCCGACTCGAACATCTCTGTCGCAAGGATGATGACGCGTCGTATTGCGCCTCGGCGATGTTGGCAATCTGCTCCTGTATGTTCTCGTATGGCGAGTAGTTCACCAGTGAAAATGAGAACCCCGCGTGCCTCAGGGCGCCTTCGACTCCGGCAAGCATGTCGGAAAAGAAAGGGCTCGAGAAGATGCGGCGTCGATTAAAGGCAACCAGTGCGACGGTTCCGCTCTTTTGGCGCTCAAACTTAATCTTGCTAAAGTCGTAACCTAGGGCCTCGGCGGTGCTGAGTACTAACTGGCGAGTCTTTTCGCTTACGCCGCGTCGGTTGTTAAGTGCGAGGGAGACGGCCGCTGCCGAGATTCCCAGCTGGTCGGCGATTTGTTTTGCAGTGACGGCCATGGTGATTCCTAACGATTGACAACTAAAAGTGAGCTTAATACTCAGCTGTTTATTAAGCTAAATATTTAGTAACTCAACTTAGGAATCGATAGAAGTTAAGTTGCGTCCCCAGTAGAGTTTGTCTCAACAAACGCAACGACAAGGGGGACGAAGATGATCAGCGGTATTTCCGAAATGCCCATCACGGATGAGAGCTATCCGTTTTCGAGCGCCGAGCGCTACTGTCATCTGAGCGCAAAGGGCTACGCCGAGCGCGAGTATCGCGTCGATGGCACGGCCAATGTGTACCGTACTGCCGATGAAGACGGCGGCGTGGAGGTCATGACCGCGGACGCCCCCTATTCCAACCGCATCGTTGTTCGCGCCCCGAAAGATCCGGCGCAGGCGAGCGGCAATGTGGTGGTCGAGATTATCAACCCCACGTCGTTCATGGAAATCGAGCGCATGTGGATCCTGGGCTACGGCGAGTTTGTGCGCTCCGGCGACATCTACGTGGGCATCACCAGTAAGCCCAACACCATCGCCAAGCTCAAGGAATTCAATCCCGATCGCTATGGCTTTATGAGCTGGGCAAACCCGACTCCCGAGCGCCCCTTCGACTACGATCCGAAGCAGCTCGAGCGCGGCGGCGCGCTTCCCGACATGGATATTTCCTACGAGACGGGCCTGTTTTGGGACATGCTGACCGATCTTGCCTGGCTGCTGCGCGAGGACTCCGACCTCAACCCGATCCGCGATTATCCTCGCCAGGCAATCTGCCTTACGGGATGGTCGCAGTCCGGCGCCTATCTGTTTCGCTACCTTAACAGCTTTGCCTATCGCGAGGACGCGCGCCGCGGTGGCCGCGTGTTCGACGGATATCTGTCCGGCGGTGGTATCCACTCGATGTGCATTCCCGTCAACCAGTACGAGAGCGACCGAGGGTATGCGCACCACCTGCTGCGCGTCGAGCACGTCGAGGAGCCGTTTATCGCCCTTCAGACCGAAAGCGAGAACGGTCGCTTTGAGAGTTGGCGCACGCTTATGCCCGATAGCGACGACCCCGATTTTAAATACCGGCTGTACGAGGTGACGGGTGCTTCCCACGATACGCAGTGGAGCTATGTCGACTATTACCAGGACGACGAGGACCTCAAGCGCATCGATCATTTGCCGGTGTACGTCGGCAAGCACGCCGAGGCAAACGCCTACCCGTCGCAGTACCTCTTCCACGCCGCTTTCCGCAACTTGTTCCGTTGGGTTCGCACGGGTGCCGCTCCGGCAACATGTCCGCGCATTGAGTTGGACGCGAACGGCGAGAACGTAAAGGATGCCTTGGGCAACACCAAGGGCGGCCTTCGCACTTGCCTGCTCGAGCATCCGTTTGCCCGCTATTCCAACACGAGCCTGGTGGAGCCGGGCCAGGGCACGGTCGATAAGACGAGCGACAAGGATGGCCTGTTTGGCCATATGGAGTCGTTTTCGGCATCGATGCTCAAGGAGCTGTACGGATCGCTCGAAAACTATCGCGCTCTGTGTGCGCGCGATACGGCGATCGAGGTGTCACAAGGTTTTATTTGTGCCGAGGATGCCCAAGCGATCGTTGACTTTGCCGTGACGTCCGCCAGCGAGCGAGGACTGAACTAGTAGGCACCAAGACCAGAAAGGGGTCTGCAATGGATATGACGTTGAATCAAAACGCTGCCGCCGAGATGTGGCGTCCGGTTATTCTGACGTTCGAGAGCGCCTGCTCGTTCGACAACCCGTTTTGGATGTTGAGATTTGGGCGGAGTTCACCGGCCCGAGCGGCAGGGTAATTCGCCGTGAGGCCTACTGGGACGGCGAGCGTATCTATCGCGTGTCGTTTGCTCCGACCGAGCTCGGCGCTTGGAGCTATGTTATCGAGGCTCCCGAGCAGACCGGCCTTAATGGCCGCACGGGCAACGTCGAGGCCGTGCCGTACGAGGGCGAGCTCGATCTGTACCGCCACGGTTTTATCCGCGTTGCAGACGATTCGCGCATGTTTGCCTATTCAGATGGTACGCCGTTCTTTTGGCTGGGCGATACCCATTGGGAGTTTGCCTACCGCGAGAGCTGGGATACGTCGAACCATCCCGGCATGACGAGCCAGTTCCGCGGCATGGTCGACCTGCGCGTTGAGCAGGGCTTTACCGTCTATCAGACCAACCTGCGCTCTGACATGGGCGCAGGAGATCGCTATTGGATTGACGGTGGCATGGCCAAGGGCGTGGAAGATGTGCCTAATGTGGCCTTCTACCAGCGGGAGCTCGACCGCCGCATGGCCTATATCGCCGATGCGGGCTTAGTGAATGCGCTTGGGCAAGCGTGGGCGTTTGCCATTCTCGGCGAGCATGCCGTGGAACACCAAAAGCACCTCGCCCGCTACCTGGTGGCGCGCTACGGTGCATATCCGATGGTGTGGACGCTTGCCGGCGAGGTTGCCGGATACCGCAAAGAAGGTCGAGCCGCCATGCTTGACGGCTGGCGTGAGGTCGCCTTGGAGATTGAGGCACGCGACGGCTATGGTCATCTGGCGACGGCGCACTATACCAACGAGCGCCCCTTTGCCGATTACTACCAGGATGAACCCTGGATGGACTTTACGCTCAACCAGGCCGGTCACGGCGATTACCTCATCAAGACAAGCGACTACTTTGACTATCTGGCAGCTCATGACGACAAGCCCTTCGTTGAGGGCGAGGCGCTCTACGAGTTTTGCTCGACGCTCGAGGAGATGGGTACGCGCCTGTGCACCGCAGACATGCTGCGCCGCGTGGCGTATATCTGCATGCAGGCCGGCGGCGCCGGCTATACCTACGGAGCCCAGGGAATCTGGGACAACGTGTGGGAAAGCCCTGAGGAGCTCGACCCCTTTATGGCGATCTTCAACCGCTTTGGCATTACGTGGGCCCAGGCGGTAGAAGGAGAAGGTGCGGTGCAGATGGGCTACATGCGTTCCTTCTACGAAGACAATCACTTCTGGGAGCTCGCTCCCTACGAAACGACCGATGCGGGCAACCTGTTTGCCAACAAGGCTCCGCTGGCAACCGCCAACCAGGACCTTTCGCGCATCGTCGCGTACTTTGGCGATACCGTGCGCCAAAAGCTTGCTATCGAGGGTGTGCCGACGGGCGCTGCCTATGCAAGCCGATGGTTTAACCCTCGCACGGGCGCATACCGTGACGGCGAGGACGCCCTTGCCGTCACGGGCAGCATCATTCTGCCTGACAAACCCGGGGTTGGGGATTGGCTCCTCGTCCTCGAGCTCAAGGCGTAACCATATTTCCATTGGTCATAGGCGGGAAAGAGTCGGCCGCAATTTCCCGTTTGACAGCTAGATGAATCGTTTAGAGAGGATCAGTGAACACAAAATGAGCGTTCTCGATTCGATGCAGGGCTTCCTCGAGAAGCATGTGGGCCCCATTGCCCACAAAGTGAGTAGCTTTAAGGTCGTAAAGGGCCTTATGTCCGGCATGATGGCGACCATGCCCGTTACGCTGGGCGTGGCGCTGCTCTCCATTATCAACGGGCTGCCGATCCCGCCGCTGCAGGCGTTCCTTGCCAGCACCGGCATGTCGGCGACGATTACCGACGTACTGGTCGTTACCATGAACCTCGGCGCCATCTACATGTGCGCCTCGGTCTCGTACTCCTACGGCAAGGTGCTCGGGAACAAAGGCCTTACGTCGACGGTTGCGGCTATTGGCGTTTTGCTCCTGCTGATTCCTCTTGGCCATGCCGAGGACGGCTCGACGTTTATCGTGACCCGTTATCTGGGCAGCTCGGGTCTGTTCGTTGCGCTGCTCGTGGCGTTGATCGTGCCGAAGGCGCTTAACTTCCTTATGAAGCATATCGCCATCCCCATGCCCGATTCCGTCCCTCAGTTCGTTACCGATTCGCTGTCTCCGATGTTCTGCGCCATCGTCATCTTCACCACGGCTGCTCTGGTTAAGTGGGGCATGGGCATGACGAGCTTCGGCGATGTCTTTAACCTCATCAACAGCACCATTGCCACTCCCGTTATGTTCCTGGGCTCCAGCCCCTGGGCCGTTGTCATTTACTTTACGCTGTGCAACCTGCTGTTCTTCTTTGGTATCCACCCCAGCGTCCTGATGGGCGTGTACATGCCGGTTATCCAGGCCTGCGCTCTTGCCAACACCGAGGCATTCGTTGCCGGCCAGCCACTGCCGTACCTGTCGTTCATCATCATGTTCTCTGTCGGTTCTGTTGACGCCCTTGGCATGGAGCTTGCGCTGCTCACGGCCAAGTCCGAGCGCTACAAGGCCCTCTCCAAGATTGCCCTGGTGCCCGCACTCTTCAACATCTCCGAGCCCATCATCTTCGGTACGCCCATTGCCATGAACCCTTATATGTTCATCCCCTACATCCTGCTCAAGCCCGTGGCCTGCATTGCTGCCGCCGTCGGCCTGATGCTCGGTCTGGGCAATGCATTTAACCCGACCATTTCCATGCCGTTTGTCGTGCCGCTGCCCATCAGCAACTTCTTTACGGGCGGCATTGGCCTGGTCGCAATCGTCCTCGCCGCAATCCTGCTGGTCGGACTGCTGTTTATCCCGTTCGTCAAGATGGCCGATAAGGAGGCACTGGCCGAGGAAGCTGCTGCAAAGGCTTCTGCCGAGTAGGTCATTGTCCACAAGTTCGAAGGTTCGGCCGATCGCGTTGATCGCCGAAACATATAAGTCCCTGTGAGGGGTTACAGGAAAGGAACTGCAATGAAAAACATCGTTCTTATGTGCGCTGGCGGCATGTCCACGAGCATCATCATGAAGAACATCAAGAAGGCCGCCGACGCCGAGGGCCTGGAGTGCGAGGTCTCCGCTCACGCCGTCAATGAGGCTGCCGCCATTGGCCGCAATGCCGACTGCATTCTGCTTGGGCCGCAGGTTGGCTATGCCAAGGATGAGGTCTGCGTCGCATGCCCCGAGGTTCCGGTCGGCGTAATCCCCATGACCACCTACGGCATGATGGACGGCGTCAAGGCTCTGGCCCAGGCAAAAGAACTGATGGGGCTGTAAGTATGACGTCAGAAGAGATTCAACTTCAGAGTTTTCAGATCATTGCAGGTGTCGGTTGCGCGCGCAGCTGCTATATCGATGCGATTCATCTAGCTCGTGATGGCAAGTTCGAAGAGGCCGAGGCAAAGATCGCGGAAGGCCAGCAGCACTATGCCGGGGGCCACGCTGCTCACGGTGGCCTTGTCCAGCAGACTGCCGCCGGCGAAGACCTGAGCATCGATCTTTTGGTCGTCCATGCCGAGGATCAGCTGATGAGCGCCGAGGGGTTTGGCATCCTTGCCAAGGAGTTCGTGGACGCCTATCGCAAGATGGGCGCGTAATCACGGGCCTTGCAGCCAGATTACCCCGCGGGCGGTGCGCTCGCGGGAATAGGGCGGTATTGATTTCGCGTACATACATATGCGGATAGAGAGGGTCCTTCGGGGCCCTCTTTTTTGCCCTTGTATGTTCAGATTGTTTACATACCGTTTAGGCTGATTTCTCTACCGTCTACGGGTATTTCGCGCTAAACTACTAAACAAAAGAGTAAAACATTTAGTAAACAGAACAAAACGAAACACGCATCTGTTTACTGAACATGTGATTAGGGGAGGACGTACATGGATAAGATCAAGCTCGGCTTTGTGCCCACGCGCCGCAGTATCTTTAGCGCGCCGGACGCGATCAAGTATCGCGGCCTGACGGCTGATCGCCTGCGCGAGATCGGCGTCGACATCGTGGATATCGACGACATCAATGACGAGGGCCTGCTGTTCGACGACAGCCATATCGCGCCTATCGTCAAGAAGTTCCGCGCCGAGGGCGTCGACGGCATCATGCTGTGCCACGCCAACTTTGGTACCGAGTATGTCTGCGCTCGCCTTGCCCGCGAGCTCGGCTTGCCCGTGCTGCTGTGGGGCCCGCGCGACGAGCGCCCCGAGCCCGACGGTACCCGTCTGCGCGATAGCCAGTGCGGCCTGTTCGCCACCGGCAAGGTCCTGCGTCGCTTCCAGGTTCCCTTCACCTACATGACCAACTGCCGTCTGACCGATCCCGAGTTCGAGCGCGGTGTCTGGGACTTTTTGGCCGTGTGCAACGTGGTCAAGACTTTCAAGCACACCCGCATCCTGCAGATGGCCACCCGTCCGTTCGATTTCTGGTCCACCATGTGCAACGAGGGCGAGCTGCTCGAGAAGTTCAACATTCAGCTTTCGCCCATCCCCATGACCGAGCTTGTCCAGGCCGTGCGCGACGCCCAGGCCGACGAGCAGGCCATGGCAGCCATGCTCGCCCACATTGCCGACAGCTTTGAGATCTGCATCCCCGAGGATAAGGTCCCCGCTGTGGCCGGTCTTGCCATCGCCATGAAGCGCTTGGTCGAGAAGTACGGTTGCAACGCCGGTGCCATTCAGTGCTGGAACGCTCTGCAGGACGAGCTGGGCATTATGCCCTGCGCCGCCAACGCCATCCTCAACGAGATGGGCATTCCTATCGTATGCGAGACCGATATCCACGGCGCCATCACCGCGCTGATGGTCGAGGCCGCCGACCTGGGCCGTCACCGCGGCATGTTTGCCGACTGGACCGTGCGTCATCCCGACAACGAGAACGGCGAGCTGCTGCAGCACTGCGGCCCCTGGCCCTGCAGCTGCGCGGCCGTCAAGCCCAAGCTCACTTACCCGCTGGCTTTCGATCACCCCGGCGCGCTGACGGCCGAGGCCAAGCACGGCGACCTCACCCTTGCCCGCTTTGACGGCGACAACGGCGAGTACTCGCTGCTGCTGGGCAACGCCCACGGCATCGACGGCCCGGCCGGCATGGGCACCTACCTGTGGGTCGAGGTCGAAAACCTCAAGCACCTCGAGGCCAAGATCGTCGAGGGTCCCTACATCCACCACTGCGTCGCCATCCACGCCAACGTGGTGCCGGTGCTCTACGAGGCGTGCAAGTACATCGGCATTGTCCCCGACCTGTACGATCCCATCGAAGAAGACGTCAAAGCCTACCTGCGAGGAGAGTAGAAATGGCAACTATCGAAGAGCTTGAATCCCTGCGTTGGGACCTTCGCCGCGATTGCGTCGATATCATCATGCTGGCGCCGGCGGGCACATCGGCGGCGACATGTCGGTCATCGACGCCCTCATGGACCCTCTACGCCAACCACCTCAACATTTCTCCCGAGACCGTCGACGATCCCAACCGCGATCGCTTCGTGCTCTCCAAGGCCACGCCATGGAGGCCTACTACGCGGTGCTCTGCCACGAGGGCTATCTTGACCTCGATGACGTCAAGGCCCGCTTCTCCAAGTTCGGCAGCCCCTACATCGGCCACCCCAACAACAAGCTCAAGGGCATCGAGATGAACTCGGGCTCGCTGGGTCACGGCCTGCCCGTGGCGGTGGGTATGGCGCTTGCCGGCAAGATGGATGGCCGCGACTACCGCGTCTACACCATCATGGGCGACGGCGAGCTTGCCGAGGGCTCGGTCTGGGAGGGCGCCATGAGCGGCGGCAACTACCAGCTCGATAACCTGTGCGCGCTCGTGGACCGCAACCGCCTGCAGATCAGCGGCAGCACCGAGGACGTCATGAAGCAGGATTCGCAGGAGGAGCGTTGGGCCGCCTTCGGTTGGAACGTGCTGTCCATTCCGGGCAACGACGTCCAGGCCATCGACGCCGCGCTGACGCTGGCCGCCGAGACCAAGGGTAAGCCCACGGTCATCATCCTCAACACGGTGAAGGGCTACGGCTCGCCGGTTATGGAGGACAAGGCCGGCTGGCATCATCACCTGCCCAACGACGAGGAATATGCCCAGATCATCGCCGATTTCGCTGCCCATAAGGAGGCCATCAATGGCTAACAAGATCGCCAACCGCAAGGTTATCTGCGACACGCTGCTCGAGGCCGCCGAGACCGATAAGGACATCGTCGTCCTGTGCTCCGACTCCCGCGGCTCCGCGTCGCTCACGCCGTTCTTCGATCAGTATCCCCAGCAGTCCATTGAGGTCGGCATTGCCGAGCAGGACCTGGTGAGCATCGCCGCCGGCATGGCTTCGTGCGGCAAGAAGGCCTGGGCTGCTTCGCCGGCGTCCTTTGTGACCACGCGTTCGTATGAGCAGTGCAAGGTCGATGTCTCGTACTCCAACACCAACGTCAAGCTCATCGGCATCTCGGGCGGCGTGTCCTACGGCGCCCTGGGTATGAGCCACCATTCCGCGCAGGATATCGCCGCCATGAGCGCGATCCCCAACATGCGCGTGTATCTGCCGAGCGACCGCTTCCAGACCGCCGAGCTCGTGCGCGCCCTGGTCGCCGACAACAAGCCGGCCTACATCCGCGTTGGCCGCAACCCGGTCGAGGACGTGTACACCGAGGATGAGTGCCCGTTCCAGATGGACCGCGCCACCTGGGTGCGTCGCGGTACCGATGTGACGATCGTCGCCACCGGCGAGATGGTCCGCCATGCCGTGGACGCCGCCGACCTGCTGGCCGAGCAGGGCATCTCGGCAACGGTGCTCGACATGTACTGTGTGAAGCCGCTCGACGCCGAGGCCGTGATTGAGGCCGCCGGGGCCACGCGCGCCGTCGTGACCGTCGAGGAGCACAGCCCCTTCGGTGGCCTGGGTTCCATGGTCGCGCAGGTCGTGGGCGAGCATTGCCCGCGTCCGGTCAAGTGCCTGAGCCTGCCCGACGCGCCGGTCATCACCGGCACGAGCCCCGAGGTCTTTGCGCACTACGGCCTCACCGGCGAAGGCATTGCCAAGACCGTCGCCGAGTTCCTTCCCGCAGAGTAATTGGAATGTGACAAAGGGACAGTCCCTTTGTCACATTCATTTTGAAAGGGGTGGCCATGGGCCGCTACATCATCGGAATCGATCAATCCACGCAGGGCACCAAGCGCTGCTGGTGGACGAGGGCGGCCATCTGATTCATCGTGCCGACCGCGCGCATCGCCAGATCGTCAACGAGGCCGGCTGGGTGAGCCATGATCCGGCCGAGATCGCGGCCAACGTTCTGGCCGTGGCGCGCGCCGTGGTGGAGGAGACCGGGGTCGACCCGGCCGACGTCGCCGGCATTGGCATTTCCAACCAGCGTGAGACCACCGTTGCCTGGAACCGTGCGACGGGCGAGCCGCTGTGCGACGCCGTGGTGTGGCAGTGCGCCCGCGCCCGTGAACTGTGTGACGAGCTGGCCTCCCGCGAGGGCGTGACCGAGCTGGTGCGCGACACGACGGGCCTGGTGCTCTCGCCTTACTATCCGGCGGGCAAGATGGCCTGGATTCTCGCAAACGTGCCGGCGGCTGCCGAGGCTGCCGCGGCGGGCGAGCTGTGCCTGGGTACCATCGATGCCTGGGTGGTCTGGACGCTCACGGGCGGCGCCGAGTTCCGCTGCGACTGGTCCAACGCCAGCCGTACGCAGCTCTTTGACCTGCGCCGCGGCTGCTGGAGCGAGCCGGTGTGCGAGGCCTTTGGCATCGATCCGGCCTGCCTGCCGCAGGTGACCGATTCCGACGGTCTGTTTGGCACAACGGACCTGGATGGCTTTTTGCCCGCACCCGTGCCGGTACACGGCGTGCTGGGCGACAGCCATGCGGCCCTGTTTGCGCAGGGTTGCCACAGCCGCGGCATGGCCAAAGCGACCTATGGCACCGGTAGCTCGGTCATGATGAACGTCGGCAACGAGTTTGTCGCCAGCTCGCACGGGCTTTCGAGCTCGCTTGCGTGGCGTATGGATGGCGTGACCGAGTATGTACTCGAGGGCAACGTGAGCTACGCCGGCGCCGTCAAGACCTGGCTGCGCGACGACCTGGAGCTCATCAACAACCCCGAGGAGGTCACCGACCTGTGCTACGCCGCCAACCCGGCGAGCCATGTTTACTTTGTGCCGGCGTTTACCGGCCTGGGTGCGCCGCACTGGGCAAGTGATGCCGAGGGATGCGTTTTTGGTATGACACGCACCACGGGCGCGCGGAGTTCGTAAAGGCTGCCGACGAGTCGATCGCCTATCAGATTTTTGACGTCATTGATGCGATGGTCGAGGATTCGGGCGCGGCGCTTGCCGAGCTTCGTGTTGACGGCGGCCCCACGCGCGACGCGTACCTGATGCAGTTTGAGAGCGATTTGGTCGGCTCGCCCATCCGCATTGCGAGCAACGACGAGATGAGCGGTCTGGGCGCGGCTTGGGCCTGCGGTATCGCGCTGGGCATGTATACGCGCGATGTCGTCGACGTCTACGGCGCCCGTGGCATCGTGGAGCCGTCGATGCCCGCTGACGAGCGAGCCAAAAAGATCGCCGGCTGGCGCCATGCCGTCGAGGCGACGATTGCGTACGAGTGACGCCTTGGGGCGATGTTACGGAGCGCTATTCGTGCCGATAGGTGAAGATGCGAACGAGAGAGTGATGTGATGCGGTAGAGTCCAACGCATCGAATGATGGTCTACGTATGTGGGATTCTATTCCTGAGCTGCGGCGTTGTAATGAATGCACGCACGGGGCTTGGTGTAGCGCCCATGAGTACGGTGCCGTACCTGATGTATATCATTGAGGGTTTGAGCCTCGGTACGGCATCGTTTATCGTGTATTGCGTATTCGTGGTTGCCCAGCTTCTCCTGGTGCGCTACCCGGATGTCAAGATTCTCTTGCAGATACCCGTCAGCTGCTGTTTAGCGTTTTCATCGACGTGCTGGATATCTGGCTGTTTCCATTTACCGCAACGGGACTCATCGATGGCCTGGTCATGCTGGTCATCGCCGTATCGTTCACAGCGCTCGGCGTGACGCCGATCGTCTCCGCGCGGCTCGTTCCCGTTGCGCCCGACGGCATGGTGCAGACGCTCTCCCAGGTGTTTCACTGTGAATTTGGTAAGGCGAAGTATTTCTTTGACGGGAGCTGTGTGGGCATCTCACTGGTCTACGGGCTTGTGCGTACGGGTGCTGCGGTAGGCATCGGTATCGGCACCGTAGCCGCCGCGCTCCTGGCGGGCGGTATCTGCACGTTTTGGGGTCGTCTGCTCAACCGCAGGCTCATGGCCTTTATGGAAGAGCCTGCGAGCATGTAGACGCATTGAGCGAGAGGGGAGCGGCCATGAGGCAGCTGTTTGGAATTGATATCGGCGGAACGAGCGTCAAATGGGCGATTGTGAATGAGAACTACGAGTTTGGTGACCGTGGTTCGATTCCGACGGCGTTCGTCTCGGCCGATCAGCTGGTCGACGCGCTCGCGGCACTCGTAGGGCCGTATCGCGGACAGGTTGTAGGCGTGGGCATCTCGGCCCCAGGTGGCATCTTCGGTTACGAGGTCGATCCAGACGGGACGATCCATCGCGGTGGTGCGCTGCCGTACATGGACGGGTTTCCGCTTGGCCGAGCGCTGCGCGAACGGCTGGGGCTGCCCGTGACCGTTGTCAACGCGGCAAAAGCTGTGCGCTTGGCGAGTACGCTGCCGGCGCGTTGCGCGGCGTGGACGTGGGTTGCGTGGCGGTAATCGGTACGGGCATCGGCGGAGGCATCGTGGTTGACGGCCGGGTGCTGACAGGTGCGGGCGGCTTCGCGGGCGAGTTCAGCTTCCTGTCCAACAACGTAAGCGAACCGCTTGATCATCGTGATACGTTCGCGACTTCGAGCGGATGGCACGGCCTGCAGAATCTCGTGGCAGTCGAACTTGGCATTTCGGATGAAGCTGAACTGGAGGCCCTCGATGGCCGACGGATCTTCGAGCTACTGGAGCACGGGAGCGCGTCCGAAGTCGCCGCCGTGCAGCGCGGATTGGATGCCTATGCTGAGCTGTTTGATCGTGTGCTTGTGAATCTGCAGTGCGTCATCGACCCGGCAGTCTTCGCGATTGGTGGTGGCATCAGCTGCCATCCCGCGCTGTTCGAGGCGCTCGACCGTAAGATGGATGACGTCATGGCGCACTACACTGGTTTTCTGAAAGATATGCCTCGTCCGCATGTGGTCCCGGCGCAGCTGGGTAACGACGCCAATATCTACGGTGCCGTCGCAACTTGTTTGCAGGTGCTGTAAGTGCAGGCCATCTATTCGTCTGGTGGCGATTACAGTCGCTGCCGGGTTTTGGCTGTTGAGCTGCTCGCACGCTCTGCATTGCGGACGACGCAGCATCAATAGGTGAGGGGTCAGAAAACTAGATGCTGAACGGTCGATATTATCGGCTGCGCGGCGCCCGTCCCAAAGTAGTCATTTGGGACGGGGCTTTTTTGACTGCTATCATGGGTGGGATTGTTGCGACCAGCTAAAAGAGCCCTGTCCCAAATTGACTACCGAGAGGATCTGCCATGGAGCGCATCGCGAGTTTTTCCGTTGACCATCTGCTGCTTGAGCCCGGCGTGTATGTGAGCCGCGTCGACCGCGATCCGGCGACCGGTGCCGCCGTCACCACCTTTGACCTGCGCTTGACCACGCCCAACAAAGAACCGGTTATGAACACGGCCGAGTGCCACACCATCGAGCATCTGGCGCGACGTTCCTTCGCAACCATGCCGAGTGGTCGAGCCGTATTGTCTACTTTGGCCCTATGGGCTGCCGCACGGGCTTTTACCTGGTTGTGTTTGGCGAGGTGACGAGTGAGGAGATCTTGCCGCTCGTGCGCGAGTTGTTCGAGTTTGTTGCTGGCTTCGAGGGCGATGTCCCCGGTGCCGCTCCCGAAGAGTGCGGTAACTACCTGGACCAGAATCTCCCTATGGCAAATTGGCTCGCGCGTCGCTATCTCGACCGCGATCTGATCGATATCGATGAGGCACACCTGCACTATCAGCAGGCGTAAAGGTTTCGTCGCTCAAATGAGTTCACTGGGCGCCTTCGCTTATGCGGGGGTGCCTTTTTGTTGAGCGGACATGGCGGACGTTTAAAACCGCGCGTGATTGTTCTAGAATGTTCGTAATATCACACAAACGAACAGGAGCGAACATGCATATCTACTCTGTATCAGATCCCGAGTTCAAATCCTATGGTCGCGTGTGGGATGACGTGCCGTCCAACCTGACCGCCCCGCTTGTCGAGGCGCTTGCGGCCACGCCCATCCCCGAGGGCAGCAAGTACGTGGAAAGCGCGTCGGAGCTCGAGGGCGTCAAGGGTGCCGATAAACTGGGCTTTCTCATGTTTGGCGGCCGTCCTTTCCAGCTGGGCTGGTGCAACGGCCACAACACACAGCTCAACTGTCTGGAGTATCACCGCGCCAGCGAGTTTAACCTGGGCGCCCGCGACTTTATCCTGCTTGTGGCGCATCGCTGGGAGATCGAGGACGGCAAGCTCGACACCGCGTGCGTCAAGGCGTTCCGCGTGCCGGCGGGTACGGTCGTCGAAGTCTTCAACACCACGCTCCACTACACGCCCTGCATGGTCGACGACGGCGGCTTCCAGGTGATGGTGGCGCTGCCCGCTGGCACCAATGGTTCACGCCCCGAGGCCGCAGCCGACATGCCTGCCGCCGGTGACAGCTACTGCTACTGGAAGGCTGACAAGTGGGTTCTCTGCCATGCTGACAGCCTCAAGGCTGCCGAGGGTGGCTACGTAGGCCTCATCGGCAAGAACCTCGACATCACCCGCGACTAACTGCATTAACTTGCGGTGGAATACTTCCTGTTTAGGCACCGCGGGCCGCAAAACAGGAAGTATTTCACCGCAACTGCCCAAGCCACCACAAAGGTGCCTGTCTCCTTCGTGGTGGTTGCCTAGAGCTGGCTGCTCAGGTAATCAGCCATATATGGGACGGCGAAGCGCACGTAACCGCGGCGCGCCTGTTCGATAACGCCGGCGTCGATGAGGCGCCGGCGATACTTTTGCGCATAGTCGGGTGTGACTGACATGCGCTTCGCAACATCAGAAATGCGAGACACGGCGTCTTCGTCATCAGTCATTGCGGAGAGAAACGCGACGTCTTGGTCCGATAACGCGGCGAGCGTCGTTTCGCAGACATCGTTTTCGAAATCGACCTTCGACGCTTCGATGGCTCCGTCGATTTGCTCGCGCGCTGCACGTTCTCCAGCCTTGCAACGATTGGCGATGTTATAGCCGATGAGCTGCAGCATATAGGGTGAGCCTTGGGTCGCGCGAGCGGCACAGAGGCGAAGATGGCTTGGAATATCAAGGCAGAGCTCTTCGAAAGCCCGCTGGTAATAGGCGTCGACATCTCCGACCGAAAGCGGTTCGAGCGTGACCTTGCGAGCGCGGTTGAGAAACGTCAGCACGCGGTCATTGAGTGTTGCGCAGACGGCTCCCGGAAGGCCCGCCATGACGAGTGCGACGTTGAGTCGTTCGCCGACCAGTTCTTGATAGGCGGTGACGAGCTGTCTAATCTCAGGCGAATTTGCCTGGAGCTCGTCGATGAGGATGAGGATGCCGTGTTCCTGCTCGGTCAGTTTGCGCGCAAGCTGCGTGAGTTTGAACTGAAAACTCTTGGTCTCCTGCACGTCTCGTGTGAACTCGAGGCCTGCCGAGAACCCAAAAACACTCAGGCTGCCACCCGTGAATTTGGGAAGACAGCGTTTGTTGACGTAAGGCTCGCCTGCCTCTTGGATTTTCTCAACAATGCGCTCGAGCATATCCTCGGAGCACGGTAGGCGTGGCGACAACGAAGCCGAGCTTGCGTGCGCGATCGGCAAGTTCCCACAGAAGAACTGTCTTGCCGCTGCCTCGCTGACCAAGCATGAGCATGGCTCGGTCGCGATTGCCCGGCTCCTGCTCAAGGCCGGATATGAATGTCGAAATTACCGTTTCGCGCCCGACTAGATAAGAGGGGCGATTTCCAAATGAGGGGGAGAAGATGGGTTCAGTCATAAGTCTCCTTTCCTTTTTTTCCTATTTTTCCTTTCTTTCCTATTTAGTCAAATGAGTTGTTGAGCGAAGGCGGTCACGTAGCTTCACCGGCAAAACCTCGACATCACCTGCGACTAGAATCTTCTGTCTCGATCTGTAACATCTAGCGGGCTAAATCGTCTCTACCTGTTACAGATTTAGACAAACCGCAGGGGCCCGCCCGAAAATCTCGACCTGTAACGCCAGGCCCGGTTTTGGCTGCCTAACTGTTACAGATCGAGACAAACCGTGCCCAGTCCGCCGCAAAGGTGCCTGTCCCCTTTGTGGTGGTTTGGGCGGGCAGGTATCAAAAAGTGTCAGACGGGGGCAGCTGCCGAGCGCTGTGCGCGAAAGAAGTGTCGGCCTGCGCTGCTGTTGTTGAGAGAGGCCCGTTTGCGGGGATACTGAAACTACGACAAACAGCGTGTGAAAGGGTTGATGCATGGCTTTCCGTAAAGACTTCCTGTGGGGCGGCGCAACGGCTGCCAACCAGTGCGAAGGTGCCTACAACGTGGATGGCCGCGGCTTGGCCAACGTCGACGTGATGCCGCACGGCCCCGAGCGCTTCGCCGTGGGCGCCGGCGTGCGCAAGATGCTCGACTTCGAGGACGGCTACTACTACCCCGCGCAGAGCGGCATCGACTTCTACCACCACTACAAGGAGGACATCGCCCTCTTCGCCGAGATGGGCTTCAAGACCTTCCGCATGAGCCTGGCATGGACGCGCATCTTCCCCAACGGAGACGAGCCCGAGCCCAACGAGGCCGGCCTCGCCTTCTACGAGGACGTGTTCCGCGAGTGCCGGAAGCACGGCATCGAGCCGCTCGTGACCATCACGCACTTCGATTGCCCCATCCACCTCATCAAGGAATACGGTGGCTGGCGCAACTGCAAGCTCATCGACTTCTACAAGAACCTCGCGACCACGATCTTCACCCGCTACAAGGGCCTGGTGAAGTACTGGCTCACCTTCAACGAGATCAACATGATCCTGCACCTGCCGTTCATGGGCGCCGGCCTGGTGTTCGAGGAGGGCGAGGACAAGGAGGCCGTCGAGTACCTGGCCGCCCATAACGAGCTCGTCGCCAGCGCCTGGGCAACCAAGATCGCCCACGAGATCGACCCCGAGGTCAAGATCGGCTGCATGCTCGCCGCCGGCAGCTACTACCCCTACAGCTGCCGCCCGGAGGACGTGCGCGCCGCCCAGCTCGAGAACCAGGACAACTACTTCTTCGTGGACGTGCAGAGCCGCGGCTACTACCCGGCGTACGCGCTCAAGAAGCTCGAGCGCGAGGGCATCGACGTCGGGATGACCGAGGAGGACAAGCAGATCCTGGCCGAGAACACGGTGGACTTCATCTCCTTCAGCTACTACTCCACGCGCTGCGCCGCCGGCGAGGGCTCCGACGCCGCCAAGACCGAGGGCAACGCCTTCGCCGGCGCCAAGAACCCCTACCTCAAGGAGAGCCAGTGGGGCTGGGCCATCGACCCGCTCGGGTTCCGCATCACCCTCAACGACCTCTACGACCGCTATCAGAAGCCGCTGTTCGTGGTGGAGAACGGCCTGGGTGCCAAGGACGTGGTCGAGGAAGACGGCTCCATCAACGACGATTACCGCATCGACTACCTGAGCCAGCACATCGAGGCCATGCGCGATGCGGTGACTGAGGACGGTGTCGACCTGCTCGGCTACACCACATGGGGCCCCATCGACTTGGTCTCGGCCTCCACGGGCGAGATGTCCAAGCGCTACGGCTTCATCTACGTCGATCGCGATGACGCGGGCAACGGCACCCTGGCCCGTTCCAAGAAGAAGAGCTTCGACTGGTACAAGAAGGTTATCGCCACCAACGGCGAGGACCTTTCCTAACTCGCCCGGCTTTCCCAGGCACCCCACCTCGGCGCGAACCCAAAGGCTTATGTACGCCAGTACACCGCGCCTTTGCGTTCACGCCGATCTGGGGCACCTGAGAAAGCCGGGACAAAGGAGGATGTAATGTTCCCTAAGAATTTCTATTGGGGTGGCGCCACTGCGGCCAATCAGTTCGAGGGCGCGTGGAACGTCGATGGGCGAGGCCCCTCCGTCGACGACCACTTCACCGGCGGTAGCTACGAGAAGCCGCGTGAGATCACGGTCGACATCAAGCCCGACGTGCTCTATCCCAATCACGACGGCATCGACTTCTACCATCATTACGAGGAGGACATCGCGCTGTTCGCTGAGATGGGCTTCAACATGTTCCGCATGTCCATCTCCTGGAGCCGCGTCTTCCCCAACGGCGACGACGCCGAGCCCAACGAGGCCGGCCTCGCGTTCTACGACCGCGTCTTCGACTGCTGCCGCGAGCACGGCATCGAGCCGCTCGTGACCCTGTCGCACTACGAGATGCCCTACCACCTGGTCGAGAAATACAACGGTTGGGCCTCCCGTGAGCTCATCGGCTTCTTTGTGAACTACTGCGCCACTGTGTTCGAGCGCTACCAGGACAAGGTGAAGTTCTGGCTCACTTTCAACGAGATCAACTGCGGCACCATGGACATGGGTGCCATGATGGAGACCGGCCTCATCCAGGGCTTTGAGGGTCCGGCGTCCGCCATCAAGACCACGCCGCAGCAGCGCTACCAGGCCCTGCACCATCAGTTCGTGGCGCATGGCCGCGTGGTCAAGCTCGCTCACGAGAAGTACCCGCAGTTCAAGATGGGCAATATGGACTGCTTCATCCTGAGCTACCCTGGTACGTGCGATCCCGCCGACGTGCTCGCCAACGAGCTCGAGATGAACCGTATGAACTGGTACTGCTCCGACGTCCAGGTGCGCGGTGCCTACCCGTTCTACGCCAAGCGTTTCTGGGCCGAAAACGACATCGAGCTCGCGATGGAGCCCGGTGACCTCGAGGATATCGCCGCCGGCAAGGTGGACTTCTACACTTTCTCCTACTACATGTCCGGCACCGTGAGCACGCATGCCGACCATGAGATGACCGAAGGCAACATGACCTTCGGCGGCAAGAACCCCTACCTCAAGAGTACCGATTGGGGCTGGCAGATCGACCCCGAGGGTCTGCGCATCGCTCTCAACATGATTTACGCCCGCTACGAGATTCCGCTGATGGTGGTCGAGAACGGCATGGGCGCCTACGATACGGTCGAGGAGGACGGTTCGATCCACGACCAGTACCGCATTGACTACCTCAAGAGCCACGTGAAGGCCATGGCCGAGGCCGTCGCCGATGGTGTTGACCTTATCGCCTACACCTGGTGGGGCCCCATCGACCTCGTCTCCGCCGGCACCGGCGAGATGCGCAAGCGCTACGGCTTCATCCATGTGGACAAGTACGACGACGGCACCGGCACCTACGAGCGTCGCCGCAAGGACAGCTTCTTCGCGTATCAGAAGATCATCAAGTCCAACGGCGCCGAGGGGCTCGAGTAATGGCGCAATCCAAGATCGTCTTCCTCGATGTGGACGGCACAATCACCGACTACGAGAACAACGTGCCGCAGTCTGCGAAGGACGCCATCAAGGCGGCCCGCGCCAACGGGCACCGCGTGTACATGTGCACCGGCCGCAGCAAGGCCGAGAACCCGCCCGAGATCTGGGAGATCGGCTTCGACGGCATGATCGGCGGCAACGGCTGCTATGTGGAGTCCGAGGGTGAGGTGGTGATGCATCAGCTCATTACGGCGGAGCAGTGCCGCCACATTGTGGACTGGCTGCATGCGCGCGGGCTCGAGTTCTACCTCGAATCCAACAACGGCCTGTTCGCGAGCGAACGTTTTCGCGAGGAGGCCGGCCCGGTCATGAGGCTCTACGCCAAGGGCAAGGCGCCAGCGACGAGGATGCCGAGACTTCGGCCCACGCGTTCATGGACGCGCTCATCTACGGTGGCGAGCTGTACCGCGACGATCTGAACAAGGTGAGCTTTATCCTGTCGAGCTACCAGGATCATTTGGACTCCGTCGAGGAGTTCCCCGATCTGGTGGCGCGCACCTGGGGCGGCAAGGGCGAACATGCCCTGTTTGGCGACCTGGGCGTGAAGGGGCTCGACAAGGCGCACGCCATCCGTGTGCTCGTGGAACACTTGGGCGCGAACATGGCAGACACCATCGCCGTGGGCGACGCCAAGGTCGACATCCCCATGTTCGCGTGCTGCGGCGCGAGCGTGTGCATGGGCAGTGGCGGCGACGAGGCCAAGGCCGCTGCCGATTGGGTCACCACGGATGTGGACGACGACGGCATGTGGAACGCCTTTGTGCACTTGGGACTAATCTAAGAAAGCTCCAAAGTAGACCACGCGAATCTATATACATTGCATTGCGGAACGGCTCCGAAGTACGGGGCCGTTCCGTTTTTACGTAAGGCTGTACGACAGGAAACATGCATTTCATCAGGGGTGTACGACAGACAGAACAGGTATGACGGGTTAAGACTTGAAGTGTCTTCGACGGTGTGATGGCTCCATAAGGGGAAGCCGCACGTGGCAAGCGGATGGATGCTAGGGTGTCTCGATCTTTTTTTACGCTGTTGCGCCTATGCACAGGGCGGAAGCTGGTTTGGGCGTTTCTCGCCTGTTTCGCGCTGTTGTTCTATGAGCTCGTTCAGCTGATGCTGACTGCGTACGGAAATGCAGGTCAAGTTGAGATCATGGGCATCGATTTGCCACCTCTCGTTCTGGCGGCGGAGGCCTTTGGGCGCTCCGCCGCCCCGTGGCTCATCGTGCCGTTCGTCGTGTGCGCCTATGCCGAAGAGCACTTGGCAAACGGCTACGTTGTGATGATTCAATCGAACGGTGAAGACGCCAAGGTTCTGGCGCTGAAATTCATATTAGTGGCAACTGCCCTCTCGTTATGCACCGCTGTTGCGATGAGCGTATGTATCCTGTTGGTATGCGCGTTGCTCTGTCGCGGTACGTTTGATGCCGCGTACATGACGAGTCTTGCGAGTGCAGGGGTCCGAGTTCTAACAGATTCCATGGCGATCAATTATGCCGGTGCGATCTTGGTCGGCATGCTTCGGGTGGTAGCGATCGGCGCCGCATCCATGGGCTTTGCCTTGATTGCCCGCTGGAAGCACGCCGGGGGTGCTCGCTATTCCCATGATATGGCTCACGCTGTCTTATACCCCCGCAATGACGGTTATCGCTGGAGTATTGGGAACTCTAGGTATGCCGCCGGAGAGGCTGGCGAAACCCGTATATAGCCTGATGGCGTATACGGAGACAAGCGCCGCGCTGCATGTGTTTCTTTGCTCCGAGATTTCCTTCTGCCTTGTCGTGCTTGCGGCATCGGTGTTGGTTGCGGTCAAGGCACCGCGTTCTCTCCGAGTGAAAGCCGCAGGTGTGACCCAAAAAAACGATTTGATGAGATGAGGAGGGGTCATGCGCAGTGTCCATAGTGCGTCTTCAGCGTTCCGACGGCTTGTCAGTTTCGAGCTGCGGAGGTTCGTGACACCGTTCCGTATGGTATTGGCGATGGTTTCCCTCGTTGCGATGGTTGCGCTTGCGCGGGGCAACTTGCTGCAGCAGATGGCGATCGCGGCGCCTCAACTCGCCGACGATGGCATGAGCGTTTCGCCGACTGCTTTTGATATGGCATATCTGGCCCTCAACAACCAGTTGATAACGGGGATTATCCTCCGATTGTGTGCGGCATTCTGTGCTCCGATCTTGTAGCGCGAGATTATTCGGGTGGGATGCGCACTCTGATTGCGTGCGAGACGCGGGGCGCTTCGACGTATGTAGCGGCAAAACTTGTTACCGCGGCAGTTGTGTGTCAGGGCGTCGTACTACTCTTCATTGCCGCATGCATCCTGGTGTCATGCTCTTGCTCGATCTCCCCATTGCGATTGAACCTTCTGCATGGCTGGCATCGAGTGGGCCGCAGGACAGTATTTGGGCTCAATACGGGCCAATTCCCATGGGCTGGAATTACGCCGCACTCATTGTTGCGCTTGTCTTGGGTTTTGGGGCGCTTGAAACTGTATTGTCGTGGACTGCCATGGCGGTATGCTCTTTTTTGAAATCTCCAAGCGCGGCTCCGTTGGTTGTTGCTCTGTTTTATGTGATTGCCTCGCAGTTCGAGTCACTGGTCACAAGTTTGGGGATGTTGCTGGGGATTACCTCTTGGATCAAAACGATAGGCTGGATTGTCGATCGCCTGTGTCTGGTGAACTACCGATTGGGGGGCTTCATTTTTTTCAGGAGTTTGCCGGTGGCGCATATCAGGGGTATATCGCGGTCGCTTCGGATGTTGCAGCGGGCACGTATCCGATTAACAACTGGGCGAGTTTGCTGTCGATGCTTGCGGTTCTATCGGCCATTTCGATGGTGCTGCTTCTTGTCCACGAAAGAAGGCTTCACGGGCGAGCGTGACGCCTCGCATACGCGGAATTGTAGATAGATGGTTTTGAACGTATTGGGGCGATAGAGGGATGAGGTGGTAGAGAGATGGGGCCTCCACGTCTGTCATCGGTGGTGGACCGGCGATTTCCCTGAGAAACGTGAGCGTTTCGTACAGGGATCGAATTGTTTTCTCCAATGCTTCTCTTGAGGCGAAAAGGGGAGACGTTATCGGGTTTATGGGACCCAACGGCGCGGGAAAAAGCACGATGCTGCGCGTGCTGGCAGGTCTTGTTGTTCCCCGCCAGGGAAGCGGGCAGGTGCTCGGTCATGCGCTGGGAGAACATCGTCATGTTCCTTTTGGCATCATGCTGGAAACCCCTCCGTTCATTGAAGAGAAGACGGGGAGGGAGAACCTTGTTCTCCTTGCGAAGCTCAGGGGCGTCGCAAGCGGAGATATTCAAAAGTACTGCGATGCATGCATGAGGACGGTTGGTCTGGATCCCAAGCTCAATGTCCCAGTCAAGTCCTATTCGCAGGGAATGAGAAAGCGCCTCGCTTTGGCTCAGTCATTGCTTTTTGCGCGTTTGACTGCTCGCCCGGCATGTTGCCCCTTTTGTTTTCGCTTCTGTTTGGGCTGAACATGATCGGGGCGGTCTTCTCTGTGTGGGGAGATGAGCCGCGCGCGCTTCGAGTGCTTGCCTGCGTTGAATTGGTGCCTGTGCTTACGCTCGTTGCTTCTGTGGGGGAGCAAATGGCCGGTCTTCTGGTTGACGGAACCTCTGCGCACGGCATGCCAGAAGTTGTTTTGCTTGCAGCATTGGATGGATGTTCCGTCCTCGCTTTGTTCTTGCGTGCTTTCGTCACGCGGGGTCGATATGTGGAAGAATCGCGCGAGGAGAAGTGTGTTTTGGTTTCCCCTGAATCGCTTGCGGAACAATTGGGTCCTTTCAACCTGTCTGAACGCGAGCTGTTCGTGTTGATGGAAAGCCTCCGAGGTAGATCTTTGGCCTCCATAGCCAAGGAACTCGGCGTATCACGATCAACGGCGGGAACGTACCGTTTGCGAGCGTATGCAAAGGCAGGCGTCGAGTCGCTTGATGAGGCGCGCGCCAAGTTCACCACGCCCAAGTCGGTACAGACGGCCGAGGTGATGGGGAGGGGTCCTTGCCCAGTGCGTCGGAGCGTCGCTGCTTTGGGTTTGGTGGCATGGTTCGCGCTGGCTGGGTCACTCTTACTACCGTGGAGCGGGTCACGTGCGTGGTTGTGCGACGAGGTGTGGTCGACATTGCCGTCGCTTCTGCTTATGCTGGCATCTTGCTATCTCATTTTCAGCAATCAAGTAGATTCGAGAAAGATGCGACGCGGTATGCTTCGGTATGCCGCGGTGTGTTCCGCACTGATTGTTCCTGTGTCATGTGCGCTGTCTGGCCGTATAGCTACCACTGGGATTCTCCCAGTTCTTTTCAGCTCGTTGGCGTTGTCCGCGCTCGTGGTGGGTTTGAAAGCGTGGTTAATCTTGCGCGACGTGCTCATTGCGGGATTGTGGAATGCGCCGCGGTGGCTGCCATGGTTCTTTCCGTTTCATCTGCAACGGCTGTGTGGTATACGGTTGCGATCGCAACGTCCGCGGCAATTCTGTGCACGTTGTTAGCGTGGGTTGTGCGCACTGAGAAGCGAGGCGACGAGACCTCGATGCCTGAGGATGTGCGTACGGGTGACTCGAAGACAATGACTCAGACCGTCGGTTTCTTTCCGCGCAGAGAGCAGGCGTTTTGCATCATTGCGGGCTTTTCAATGGTGGGGTGGGGTTTCTACCAGATTAACGAAGTCGCTGTTTTAAACGTCGATGCCATAGCAAGCTTGCCACCGATCTTCTTTGCGTGTTCGACCCTCCTGTACACGAGTGCGCTCTTCTTCATCTGGAATCGCTATGTGAGGAATCGAGAAGTGCTCCTGGCGAGTTTTATTGCGATCATCTGGTTTGCTTCGGCCATGGTGATTATCGGACTGCAGTATTTGGGCTGTCATAACGATGCCTCTCCGATGGGGCACATGATGATCGGTTTTCCGTGCATGGTGCTCGCTGGCATGTCCGTTGACGCACTCCTGTCCTTCCAGGAACAACATAGCTGCAAATCGTTTAGATTTGCCTATCCGGTGGTGCTTCTCGTTGGGCTGGCGATATGGTGTGGAGGTATCGTTGTTGCGGACGCGGCGAAAGCCTTTGCATCGCAGGAAATATCTACGGTATGCATTGTCGCCGGGGGAGCTATGGGGTTCGTGGGCCTTGTGGACACAGGGCGTACGCTGCATAAACGGACAGCATTGAGCTCTACAAGTTCTGAGGCAGTTATTGATGTCCTGATAGGGGCAGGGCTCACGCCGTCTGAGGCGCGGGTAGCGCTGCTGGTGTGTAGCGGCCTCGCTGCCCGAGAGGCGGCAGGAGTGCTATGCGTCGAGTGTAGTACGGTGCGATCGCATTTGAGGAGTGTGTACGCGAAATTAGCGGTGCATACGAGGGCGGAGCTCGAGGTCGCGGTTGCTGCGCTTGTGCGCGAGCACATTCGATAGTGGTTTTCTATAGTGGGCCTCGGCGCATTCGCAAAACTTATATGGAAACATGCGATGGGTCGTCCTTGCGGTCTTGGCGCAAGCAAATCAAAGCTGCAAACAAATCAAGGAAATCAAGCGCGCAAACAAATCAAGGAATGGGTATAGTGTAGGCGAATGAGCATTGTGATCGGAGGCATCGTGAACAACCCCTTTACACCGAATTTCGGTCAAGCACCTTTGTACATAGCGGGCCGCTCTTTTCTGACCGGTGAAATTGAACGGGCGCTCGATCGCGGGTTGGGCGACCCTGCGCTTGCGTCAATCCTTGTTGGTCCCCGCGGAACAGGCAAGACCGCTCTTCTGTCGCACCTCGGATCGTATGCAGAGGGTCATGGATGGATTGCCGTCAACGTTTCCTGCCTTCCCGGAATGCTGCAGGACATCTTGGAACAGACGAAGCGCCGCACGGTTGAGTTTGTCGAGCCTGCACACGATAAAAAGCTGAGTGCAATTTCTATTGGGCAGCTTGGGGGCATTGAATGGGAGCGTCAGGAACCGCCTACTCAAAATTGGCGGAGTCTCATGACGGACATTTTGGAAGAACTTGCTGCTCATGATGTCGGCCTCTATATCACCGTCGACGAAGTCGATCCAGAATTGGATGAAATGATTGAGCTTGCGGCGGTTTATCAGCTGTTCATTCGTGAGGGGCGAAACGTCGGTCTGCTTATGGCGGGTTTGCCCTACAAAGTTTCTGCCTTGCTGAGAGACAAGTCAGTTTCGTTCCTCAGGCGAGCCAGCCAATACCGGTTGGGCAGAATCGCCGACCCGGAGATCTCCACGGCGTTCAAATCAACGGTCGAGGCGGCCGGGGGAGTTGTGGACGAATGCGCGCTGCTCGCCGCTGTTGATGCGACGAATGGATTCCCCTTTATGATGCAGCTCGTCGGCTTCCGCTCCTGGGAAAATCGCGATGCCTCAAATGCGATGACGCTCGATTCGGTGGAAGAGGGCATTGCGATGGCAAAGGCGGATTTGGAAAACCGCATTCTGCGTCCAACTCTCGATGAGCTCTCCGATATGGATATCGCGTTTCTTGAGGCCATGCTCGAAGATGACGAGTTGAGCACGTCGGAGGACATCGCGAAGCGTTTGGGAAAATCTCCGAGCTATATCGCGACCTATCGAAAGCGTCTTTTGGAACAGGGGATTATAGAGCTCCAAGGCCGTTCCAAGCTCCGTATCGCGCTTCCCGGAGTGCGGGAATATCTGCCTGAGTATTTGTCGTGATGCCGTGAGTCCATATGGACGCAACAACCGACTGCAGGCCGACGGGCGATTCACGACATCCCGCTCTACGCAATCGAGGCACGCGATGCGTGGCTTCCTCAATAGCAAGGCCGCACTTGCCTTTGAGTACGCTCCAAGGCCTAGGATGACGAGGTAACGTTCAACCGCGAGGAGGAGATGACGATGTCAAAGCTGTACATGATGAGGCACGGACAGACGCTGTTCAACGTGCTCAAACGCAAGCAGGGTTGGTGTGATTCGCCGCTCACCGAGCTTGGGATTGAGCAGGCAAAGCGCGCGGGCGAGGAGCTGCGCGAGCGCGGGATTACGTTCGACCATGCGTATTCGAGCACTTCGGAGCGTGCGTGCGATACCCTCGAGCTCGTGGTGCCGGGCATGCCTTACGAGCGTGTGAAGGGTCTTAAGGAGTGGAACTTCGGCAAGTTTGAGGGCATTACCGAGGACCTGAACCTTACGCCGCCGTTCGGCGACTTTTACGTGCAGTTTGGCGGGGAGGACGAGATGGAGTTCCGTAACCGCCTGTTCACCACCATCACCGAGCTTATGCGTCGCCCCGACCACGAGAGCGTCCTCATGGTGAGCCACGGCGCCGCGTGCGCGCAATTTCCTCGTGCGTTCGGCGTCGAGTTGACGGAAAGGCTCGGTAGGCGGATCGGCAACTGCGGGATATTCATCTACGAGTTCGACGGCGACGCTGGATTCGAGTTGCTCGATGCAATTAATCCTAACGACTAGTGGCTCGCAAGGCGGAGATTGACGTCTGCCGTTTGCCGCCGAATAGCTACCGTTTGCGACTCGCTGTTAGAATTATGCAGCAGTGACTTATACAATAGGAGAACAGCAGCAAGGTTGTTACTCTCCGGGAGGCATCACTTGCGCACTCAAGTCCGGGGGCCTTGTGGTCGCCGTTCGTGCGCAGAGATGGTTCGGGGAGTTTTTTCATGCTTATCCTCAAGAAGATCAACAACAACGTCGCCCTCGCGTCGACCGACGCGGGCGAAGAGGTCGTTGTTTTCGGCAAGGGCGTGGGTTTCCACGAGATGCCCTACGAACTTGAGGACGAGTCCGTTATCCAGCGCGTCTTCCGCGATGTGGACGAGAAGTCAATCGACGGGTTCGAGGGCATCTCCGATGAGGTCCTCCTCGTTGCGTCCGACATCGTCGCATTGGCGGACAAGGCTCTCGACTGCAAACTCGCCGGCAATCTCGTCATAAGTCTCGCGGACCATCTCCAATATGCGGTCGAGCGCGCGGGTGAGGGTGTGGCCATCGAAAATCCCCTGTCCCACGAGGTCGCCTTCGTGTATCCGCGCGAGACCGAGCTTGGCCGTCGCGGCATTGAAGTCGTGCGCGAGCGCTTGGGCGTGGAGCTTCCGGAGAGCGAAGTGACCTCCATCGCCTTGCACCTTGTCAACGCCGAGGTTGACGGCATGGGCAGCGCCCAGGACATGGACCTCGTTATGAAGAGCACCGTCATCCTCGAGCGCGCCACGCAGATCATTGAGGGCCAGCTTGGCCAAACGCTCGACCGCACCTCTTATGCGTACGTGCGCTTTGTGGCGCACCTGCGCTTTCTCATCCGCCGTCTTATGCGGGGTAGCTGCAAGGAGACCGAGAACTCGGGTCTGTTCCGCCAGGCGGCTCGCGATTTCCCCGACGCTATCGTTGCGCGGCGGGTTTTAACGAATACCTCAAACGTGAATATAACTGGAGCTGCTCCGATGAGGAGATGCTCTACCTCATGATGCACGTCAACCGCCTGCGACAGGGTTGATCACGCACATCCAGTCGTCATATCGCACATGCCAGGGCCCGGCCAGGCGATGGACAAATAGGTTTGATCAGATTCTTTGGAGAGAAAGGACTGAGACATGGCAGGAAAGTACGACGACCTCGCGCGCGCCATTCTTGAGAATGTGGGCGGCAAGGAGAACGTCAACAGCGTCGCGCATTGCATCACCCGCGTGCGCTTCAAGCTCAAGGACGAGGGCAAGGCTAACACCGAGGCCATCGAGAAGCTCGAGGGCGTAATCAAGGTCATGCAGGCCAACGGCCAGTACCAGGTCGTGGTGGGCAATAAGGTTGAGGACGTATACGATGCCGTCGTCGCTGTGGGCGGTCTTGTCGCGGGCGGGGAGATCGACGCCGAGGACGACGCACCCAAGGGAATTGCCGCCAAGGCCATTGACCTCATCTCGGGTATCTTCGCCCCCATGCTCGGCACCTTCGCGGCCGCCGGTATCATGAAGGGCATCCTTGCCGCCATCACTCAGTTCGTCCCTGAGTTCGCCAACGATGGCGCTTACACCATTCTGTACACCATCGCCGACGGCATGTTCTATTTCCTGCCGGTCATTTTGGCGTACACCGCCTCCAAGAAGTTCAGGATGAACGAGTTCACGGGCATGGCAATCGGCCTTGCGCTCGTGTATCCCACGATGGTCGCCCTTACCGGCGGCGAGGTCGTGGGCAGCATCGATCTCGGCTTCGCTGGAACCTTCTCTTGGTACGCCACGTTCCTGGGCATCCCTATCATCATGCCCGCCTCCGGTTATACGAGTTCGGTTATTCCGATCATCCTCATGATCTGGTTCGGCTCCACCGTGGAGCACTGGTGCAAGAAGTGGATGCCCGCGTCCGTCAAGATGTTCTTCACGCCCCTCGTCACCATGACCGCCTCGATTGTGCTCGGCTATTTGGTCATCGGCCCCATCGCCACGCTGATCACCAACCTTCTGTCCCTGATCTTCTCCGCCCTGTTTGGCCTGCCCGTTATCGGCTCCGTGCTCGGCTGCACCATCGTCGGCGCGTTCTGGATGTGTCTCGTGATCTTCGGATTCCACTGGAGCCTCGTGCCCATCGCGCTCGTGAACCTCACCACGCTGGGTTATGACTACATTCTTGGTGCCGTGATCGCCCACTCCTTCTCCCTGGGCGCCGTGCTCTTTGCCATGTATCTCAAGAACAAGGACGAGAACTTCCGCGGCATCTGCCTGCCCGCCATCATTTCCTCCTTCTTCTTCGGCGTGACCGAGCCCGCCATCTACGGCGTCGCCCTTCCCGACAAGAAGGCCTTCGTGGTTGCGAGCATCGGCTCCGCCGTGGGCGGTCTCATCATCGGCCTCACGGGTGCCATGGTGTACATCTCCGGTGGTCTGGGTGTCTTCAACTGGCTGTCCTTCCTCCCGACCGACCCTGCGAGCACCGTGGGCATCATGCACATGGTCTGGGCGATCGTCGCCTCCCTCGCCGGTGCCGCCGTGGGCTTCGTGATCGAGTACGCGACCTATAAGCCGGAGGCCGCCAAGTAGGCGTCCGCTCCCGGCTGTGCGTCTGCACGTACCGTATAGCGAATGGCGAATAACAGCCCGGCGCGTTCGGCTCATCCCGGGCGCGCCGGGCCCATGCGAAAGGAGATCATCATGGCGAACTTCCCGAAAGGCTTCCTCTGGGGTGGCGCTACCGCCGCCAACCAGTGCGAGGGCGGTTACAACGAGGGCGGCAAGGGCCTCGGCGTGCCGGACATCATGACCGGCGGTACGGTGAGCGAGCCGCGCCACATCACCGACGGCATCCTGCCCGGGCGTCATTACCCCAGCCACGAGGCCGTTGACATGTACCATCACTACCTCGATGACATCAAGCTCTTCGGCGAAATGGGCTTCAAGTGCTACCGCATGTCCATCAACTGGAGCCGCATCTTCCCCATGGGCGATGAGGCGGAGCCCAATCAGGCGGGTGTGGAGTTTTACCGTCGGGTATTCGAGGCCTGCCGCGAGCAGGGCATCGAGCCCATGGTGACGCTGTCGCACTACGAGCTGCCCTACGGCCTTTCCAAGAATTATGGCGGGTGGAAGAACCCCGCGCTCATCGAGTTCTACCTCAATTACGCCCGCACCGTCATGACCGAGTACCGCGGCCTGGTGAAGTACTGGCTCACCTTCAACGAGATCAACTGCCTGCTCATGGGCGGATTTGGCGGCGTGATGGGCGGCGGCATGGTGCCCGAGGGGCTCGAGGACGTGCCCATGACCTTCGGCGCATGCGACTGGGACGACCCGCAGGTGCGTTTCGACGCCCTGCACAACCAGTTCCTGGCGAGCGCGAAGTGCGTGGTCATGGCGCATGAGATCGACCCTGAGAACAAGGTGGGCTGCATGATCGCCGGCAACGCCACCTATCCGCGCACCTGCAACCCCGCAGATGTCCTGAAGGCCCAGCGCGAGCAGCGCGAGCACAACTTTTACTGCGGCGACGTCCAGGTGCGCGGCGCGTACCCCTCGTGGGCGCCGTCCCTGTGGAAGCGCGAGGGCGTGAAGATTGAGGTAAGCGATGAGGACGCCGCCACGCTCAAGGCGGGCACCGTGGACTTCTACTCCTTCAGTTATTACATGAGCGCCACCGCCTCCGCCGACCCCAAGGCAAGCGAGGGCGGCAATATCTTCGGCGGCGCCGGCAACCCGTACCTCGAGAAGAGCGACTGGGGCTGGGCGATCGACCCCGAGGGCCTCAAGTATTACCTGGAGGAGGTCTACGACCGCTACCAGATTCCTCTTATGATCGTGGAGAACGGGCTGGGAGCCGTGGACGAGGTCGAGGCGGACGGCTCCATTCACGACCCGTATCGCATCGACTACCTGCGCCGCCACATCGAGCAGATGGACGAGGCCATCGCGGACGGCGTCGATCTCATGGGTTACACCATGTGGGGCTGCATTGACCTTGTGTCCGCCTCGACCGGTGAGATGAAGAAGCGCTACGGCTTCATTTACGTCGACAAGGACAATGACGGCAACGGCACGCTTGCGCGCAGCCGCAAGGACTCGTTCCATTGGTACAAGAAGGTCATCGCCAGCAACGGCGAGGATTTGGCGTAAAATAAGTTACATTGCATGAGCGCTGTCGAGCGCACGCACGGAACAACAAGGAGAATCTCATGGGCCTGTTCGACATATTCAAGAAGAAGGAAGCCCCCGCTGCTCCGGCAGCTCCCGCCGCCATTGACGCCCAGGCAGGTGCCGACGTGCTTTGCGCGCCGGTTTCCGGCAAGGCCATCAAGATGGTCGATGTGCCCGACCCGGTGTTCTCCGGTGAGGTTCTCGGCAAGGGCTGCGCCGTGTGGCCTGAGGGCGATATCGTCTACGCCCCGGTTTCCGGCAAGGTCACCGTCACCATGGGTCACGCCGTTGGCATCATGTCCGATTCCGGCATCGAGGTCCTCGTGCACGTGGGTGTCGACACCGTCAACCTGCAGGGCAAGGGCTTTACCGGCTACGTTGGCCAGGGCGACCAGGTCGTTGCCGGCCAGCCCGTGCTCAAGATGGACCGTGCCGTCATCGCCGAGGCTGGCTACAAGGACTGTGTGGTGCTCGCCGTTTCCAACAGTGCCGAGTTCGAGGCAGTCGAGATGACCGTCGAGCCCGAGGCGTCCGTCGCCGCCGGTGCCGCCGTGGTCAAGGTCGTTCGCAAGTAAGTTGCCGCACGAGGCGCATGTCCGTGAGGTGCTTGCGTCGCCACATGAAAGAGGGCGCCGGGTGGTGAGCATGCCGCCCGGCGCTTTGTTGTTCGCTCCGTCGTCCGCCCGGCCGCCGGCATGGAAGAGAGCAGGTGCCATGATCGAGTTTTCGCACGTCATCTCCGATGCCGAGGGGTTGCATGCCCGGCCTGTGGCGCTTGTGGCGTCCGCCGTTCACCCATGGGAGAGCTCCGTGACCGTGACATGTCGGGGCGCGTCGACCTCTGGCGCGACCTCATGGGGCTGATGGGGTTGTGCGCCCGCCGTGGTGACGAGCTTGCGGTGCGTGTTGAGGGGCCAGACGAGGAGGCTTGCGCCGCCGCGCTCCGCGAGGTGTTCACGTTCTAGCTCACGCGGCGCATGCGGCGAACGCCGTTTCAATCTCGTGTATATGGGGCACTCCATAAAGGTGGAGTGCCCCGCCGTGTCTATAATGGAACAATTGCATGTTCACCATCGAAAGGGGCGCCACATGGCACTCACTGAGGATGACGTGCGCGGGATCGCGGAATACGCGACCATCGCGCTCGATGAGTCGGAGCTCACGGAGATGACCGCGTACCTCAACGACGCGGTCGAGATGCTCGAGCCGATTCTCCAATACGCCGCCGAGGATGTGGAGCCTACGTTCCATCCCATCGGCGATTTGTCGAACGTGATGCGTTCCGACGCCGTGGACGCGGATCGCGCACTTGCGACCGAGGACGCCCTGGCGAACGCCGGCGCCGCGCGCGATGGGCAGTTCCGCGTTCCCTCGATTTTGGGCGGGGGCGATCGATAATGGGTATTTCGCTCGATACACTCACCGCCGCTCAGATTGCCGCCGGTGTCGCCGCAGGCAAGTTCACGGCAACGGAAGTCGCTCGCGCCGCCCTCTCCGCAATCGAAACGCGTGAGGCCGATGTCCAGGCCTTTTTGCAGGTGACTCCCGAGCTCGCCCTCGAGGCGGCCGCTCGCATCGACGTCGCACGTGCGGCCGGCGAGTCTCTGCCGCCGCTCGCCGGCGTGCCGCTGGCAATCAAAGACAACATGAATCTGGCAGGCACGCGCACCACCTGCGCGTCGCGCATGCTCGAGAATTACGAGTCCCCGTACACCGCGACGTGCGTGCGCCGCATGCTCGATGCGGGTTGCCTGCCTGTGGGCAAGGCGAATATGGATGAGTTCGCGTTCGGTTCCTCAACGGAGTCCTCCGCCTTCCATCGTACGAATAACCCGTGGGACCTCGAGCGCGTCCCCGGCGGATCCTCCGGTGGTTCTGCCGCTGCGGTCGCTGCGGGCATGACCGCGCTCGCCTTGGGCTCCGATACCGGCGGATCGATTCGCCAGCCCGCCGCCCTGTGCGGCGTGGTTGGCATGAAGCCACGTACGGCGTGGTGTCGCGTTACGGCGTGGTGGCCTTTGGATCCTCGCTCGACCAGGTGGGTCCGTTCGGCCGTACGGTCGAGGACGTCGCGCTCGCGCTCGACGCGCTCACGGCGGGCGGGCGCGACCCGTTCGACGGTACGAGCCAGGAGGCCGAGGGCGGGTTCGCCGCGCACATCGATGACGACATCGCCGGCCTGCGCGTGGGCGTTATCCCGGCGTTCATGGAAGCAGAAGGGCTGGCCCCCGAGGTCAAGGCCGCCGTTGAGGGCGCTTTGCGTACGCTCGAGGCCCAAGGTGCCAAGCTGGTCGAGGTCGACCTGCCACACCTCGATGCCGCCATCGCCGCGTATTACGTGATCGGTCCCGCCGAGGCGTTCTCCAACCTCGCTCGTTTTGACGGCGTTCGTTACGGTTATCAGGAGGCCGGTTGCACCAATTTGGCCGAGCAGAGCTCCAAGAGCCGTGCCCATGGTTTTGGCGCGGAGGCCAAGCGCCGTCAGATGCTCGGTGCCTATTTGCTGTCGTCCGGCGTGTATGACAAGTATTACTACGCGGCGCAAAAGGCCCGCTCGCTCATCACCGAGGACTACGCGCGCGCCTACGAGCAGGTGGACGTGATCCTCATGCCGGCGAGCCCCACCACGGCGTTCAAGTTCGGCGAGCTGTCGGACCCCACGCAGATGTACCTCTCGGACATGTTCACCATCTCCATCAACATCGCGGGCAACGGCGGCATCACCGTGCCGTGCGGTGTGGGCGCGGATTCAGGCTTGCCGGTTGCCGTGCAGTTGGTGGGTCGCGCATTCGACGACCGCCGTCTGCTCACGTTCGCGCGCGCCGTGGAGCGCGGCCACGCACAGGCCGCCGGTGTGCCGGGGTGCGTTGTGGCACCTGATTTCGCCGGGAAGGGAGGCGAGCTCGCATGAGGGAGCTAACCGAGGTCCTTAAGGACTGGGAGGCCGTCATCGGTCTGGAGATCCATACCGAGCTGACCGCGCTCGACACCAAAATGTTCTGCGGCTGCAAGCTCAGCCACGACGACGCGCCCAACACCAACGTATGCCCGGTGTGTCTGGGCATGCCGGGTGCTTTGCCGGTGCCCAACCGCCGGGCCATCGAGAGCATCGTCAAGGCGGGTCTCGCCACCAACTGCGAGATCCAAAAGCACTCGATGTTCTATCGCAAGCACTATTTCTATCCCGACATGGCCAAGAACTTCCAGACCACGCAGGGCCCGGTCGCGTTTTGCATGCACGGCAAGCTGAATCTCGAGGTGACGGGTCGCGGGGCCGCGGAGCGCCCCTTGTGTGCGTTCGGCGATGGAGAGGCCGCGAGCCTGGCGAGTGCCAGCGCGAACGCCGAGGGGCTGTCGCGCCAGATGGCCGAGGGGCTTCCCGAGCGGGCGGGGGGCGCGCTCGCCGGCATGGCCGCCTACGACACGGCCGATCTCGCGGTGGCTGAGCGCCATGAGGACGGCTCCTATACCGTGCCCATCCGCATCCTGCGCATCCACATGGAGGAGGACGCCGCCAAGATGGTCCATGTGGGCGGCGAGGAGGGTCGCATCGGCGGCGCGGCAGAGAGCCTCATCGACTACAACCGCTGCGGTACGCCCCTCATCGAGCTCGTGACCGAGCCCGACCTGCGCACTCCCGAAGAGGCACGCCTGTTCATGGAGAAGCTCCGCCGCATCTTCCTCACCATCGGCATTTCCGATTGCTCGATGGAGAAGGGCTCCATGCGCTGCGACGGCAACGTCTCCATCCGCCGTCGCGGCGAGACGGGCCTGGGCACCAAGACCGAGCTCAAGAACCTCAACTCCTTCAAGGCGCTGCACGACGGCCTTGCATACGAGATCTGCCGCCAAGCCGAGGTCTTGGAAGAGGGCGGCACCATCTACCAGGAGACGCGCCACTGGGAGCCCAGTCGCAAGCGCACCGTGGTGATGCGCGTGAAGGAGACGGCCGACGACTACCGCCTGTTCCCCGACCCGGATCTGGCGCCGTTCGACCTTTCTGACGAGTTCATCGAGCATTGCCGCGCCGAGCTGCCCGAGCTGCCCGACGCCAAGCGCGATCGCTTCGAGGCGGACTTTGGCATCAAGCGCGCCGACGCCGAACAGCTGGCGGGCGACCCGGAGACGGCCGAATTCTTCGAGGCGGCAGCGGCGGGTCTTTCCGGCAAGGCGGCGCAGACGGTCGCCAACCTCGTCGTGAACGAGCTGGCTGCCTACCTCAAGGGCGTCGGTGTGGCGCTCGCCGCCAGCGGTATCGCGCCCGCGCAGGTGGCGTCCCTGGCGAAGCTGCTCGCCGAGGACGCGATCTCGAGCAACCAAGCTCACGAGGTCTTCGAGGCGATGGCCGAAAGCGGCGACGACCCGGCCAAGATCGTGGACGAGCGCGGCATGCGCCAGGTGAGCGACACGTCGGCGCTCCAGCCGATCGTGGACGAGGTCCTCGCCGCCTGCTCCGACCAGGCGCAGCAGTACCGCGACGGCAACCAGAAGGTCATCGGCTTTTTGGTGGGCCAGTGCATGAAGGCCAGTCGCGGCACGGGCAACCCCAAGCTCTTCAACGAGCTCCTGCGCCAGGCGCTGAGCTAACTCGACGTGCCGCCCGCCTCGATCTCCTCGCGGCAGATCGCGGTGAGGCGGCGCACCGTCTCCCACATGTCGTGCTCGGTCGCCTCCGGGTGCGGGGCGCAGATGCGCGCGTTGAGGGCGTCCCTCGCGGTCTCATCCATGCCCTCGGGGCTGTACCGGAAGTTGACCATGGCCATCTGCGCGGGCGAGACGACCTCGATGAGGGGATTGCGCCGCACCTCGTCGAATTCATCGCCGCGACCCGAGAGTTCTTTGGTGTGGAAGCGTGACCCCGCACAACAAGAGGCCTGCGCGAGAAGAGAATGCCGATGGGCAAGCAGCTCCCGAGCCCGTGATATTCGTTTCAAGATTCGGAAAATCACGAACGGATAATTCGGAACATCAATAACGAAACATTCGGAAAACCTTGAGTCGATAATTCGGAGCTGGTGATAAGCGATTATGCCATAGTGAGATGGCGAGTTCGAGGACCCTTGCCCGGGGCGATTGTGTGAGCTCATCTGCGCTCGATGTAGGAGTGCGCAAACTCGGTTTTTGCAAAATGATCATTAAGCCTCGGGCGAGATGGGCGCATGTCATTATGATGCTGTTCGACGCTGCCCAGTGTTGACGCAGCCCTTCGTTGCTTGACTGCTTAAAGATGGGAGACACCATGAGCGATCAGCTTGTCATTCGATTGGCCACCGAGGCGGACGCTCCGGCGCTTGCGGCGATATACGCGCCCTATGTGCTGGAGACGGCCATCACGTTTGAGTACGAGCCGCCGACTGCGGAGGAGTTCGCCGAACGCATGCGCGCGACGCTGGCGTTTTTCCCCTACCTGGTAGCGGAGCTGGACGGTCGTCCGGTGGGGTATGCCTACGCAAGCACGTTCAAAGGAAGGCCCGCGTACGACTGGGCGGTCGAGACCTCCATTTACGTGGCGCAGGGCCTCTCCGGGCGCGGTATTGGCCGCGCACTGCACGATGCGTTGGCGCGAGCCCTCAAGGCGCAGGGCATCCTGAACATGTACGCGTGTATTGCGGTGCCGTGCGGTGCCGACGACGAGACCCTCACCCGCAACAGCGAGCAGTTCCACGCCCATTTGGGATACCGTTTGGTGGGCGAGTTCGAGCGGTGCGGCTATAAGGGCGGTCGATGGTACAGCATGGTCTGGATGGAGAAGATGCTGGGGGAGCACCGCCCCGACCAGCCGCCCGTGACACCGTTTCTGCAGGTTGAAGCGCAGCAGCGTGTCTAGCGCACCAGTGCGCCCGGTGCGCCTGGTGTGCCCGGGGTGCCTGTTGTAGTTGATGCGCCCAGTGTACTCCGGATTGCCAAAGGCGGCCGGGTATTTGCTTGAGGCTGAGGCATTGCAAGCACGGCGCGCACGCCATGCGACATTTTGCTTTTGCTGAGCATGCGCTTTAGCGTGGTGCGTTGGCTGCATGTTGGCCCTATGGTAAGGTTTTCGCGTCGGGGGCCGACACGATGAACAAGTGATGCCGAGCGGCGCCCGGGTGGCGCGGACACCACGCTCGGGTGCGCGAGGAAGCCTGAATGGCCAGCGACGATCGCGAGTGTGCGGATGACATCAATACCGTCTGCACCATAGGGGACGTACGCGCCATGAAACGTGCATGCAAAGGGGGCACCCGGAAGTAATCCTGCGCTTGCAGGTCCGGTGTGCGATACGAGGGGGAAAGCGAGGCGTGGGCTCAATTGAAGGCCATGATCAAGGAGGAACTGGGCAGGACCGAGGTCGGACAGGCAAATGCCGCCGAAGAGGCCGGGCAGACCAAGGTTGCCGCAAAGTCTGTGCTGGCCGGGGGCCGCAAAGCCACCACCGGCACTGAGCTCGGTGATCCCTTTGCGAGCAGGATCCCGTTCCCGTACCGTCAGAGGACCGAGCGCCCGGCAAACTTCGTGGCGCCGGCGCACGGTCACCGCTGTTCTGGAAGTTCATGCTCGTCGCCATGGCCTTGGTTTGGGGTTATTCGTTTCTCACCATGAAGACGGTGCTCGACACCGTGCCTACGTTCATGCTGCTTGCGTGCCGCTTCCTTCTGTCGGCTGCCATCATGTTCGTTGTCTTCCATAAGCGTATTAAGGCGCACTTCAACCGCGAGTACCTGGGGTTCGGCGTGCTCATGGGCTGCGTCATCTGGTCGGCGTATGCCGCGCAGACCCTCGGCTTGGTGGACACGACACCCGGCAAGAACGCCTTCCTCACCGGCACGTACTGCATCCTGGTGCCCTTCATCGCGCTTGTGCTGTTCCGCGAGCGCGTCACCAAGTGGCATATCGGTTCGGCGCTATTGTGCCTAGTGGGCGTGGGCTTTGTTGCACTCGACAACTTCAGCATCCAGATAGGCGACCTCATGACGTTGGTGGGTGCAGTCTTTTTCGCTGTGGACATGGCGGTGGTGGGCCACATCGGCCGCACGCGCGACGTGAGCGTCCTCACCTCGTGGATGTTCCTATTCGTGGGCACGTTCTCGCTTATCGCGACCATCGCGGTCGAGCCGCGCGTTCCTGCCGAGCAGTGGACGCCCGAGATCATCGGTCAGCTTGTGTTTCTCGCCGTAGTGTGCACCACTATCGGCCTGCTCCTGCAGAATCAGGCGCTTTCGCACGTGCCGCCGGCGACCGGCTCGCTACTTCTTTCGCTCGAGAGCCCCTCGGGTGTGCTCTTCTCCGTCCTCATGGCGGGCGAGGTCCTCACCGGCAAGTTGATCTTCGGATTCGCGCTGATCTTCCTGTCGATTGTGCTGTCCGAGACGCACTTCAGCTTCTTGCGGAAATGGTTTCCCAAACGATAAAAGGAAAGGCGCCCGTCACAGGGCGCTTTTCTATGAGCGGTGTATGGTTCCGGTCCGTGGCCCATCGGTGCGCTAGAGGGCGGAGATGAACCCCAAAAGCTCCTCGACGTGCTCGGGCTGGCAGGCCCAGCTCGTCACAAAGCGCAGGACGACTCGGTCGCGCCCCGTGGGGTCCTTGGCGGGCGTGACTTCGGCACCGCTGGCTTCGACGATGCGGACGGCCGTATCGGAATCGAACCAGAAGAACTGCTGGTTGCCGGTTGTACGCACATATGGCTCGTAACCGGCGGCCTCGAGGCCATTGGCGAGCATGACGGCGCATTCGTTTGAGCGTTTGGCGAGTGGGTAAGTGAGGGGAGACGCCCTCGGCGTCGCGGAGCTGCGGGTCAAACACTGCCTCATACTGGATGCCCATGAGGCGGCCCTTGGCGGTCATGTGCCCGCTGCGTTTGGTGAGGTAGGGGATGCGCTCGATTGCGCGCCGCCCACGTGCGGTGCGCGGGCTCACTACGAGGGCTTCGCCGAACAGCATGCCCGCTTTGGTACCACCGAGCGTGAAGGCATCGGCGCGCGAAGCGAGGTGCTCGAGCGTGAGGTCGCCGTCCGCGGCGGTCAGCGCGCTCGCATGCGGCAGCCGTCCACGTACACGGCGAGGTCGAGCTTCTCGGCGACATCGCACAGCGAATCGAACTCGGCCGCGCGTGTAGACGTGCCCGAGCTCGCTGGTGTTGGAGAAGTAGAGCGTCGCGGCGGCGTGGTATGGCAGCCGCCGGCGATGGACGCGTGGTACACGCGCTCGACTCAGCGGGGGCGAGCACGCGAGCGTCGGCTGTGGCGAGGATGCGGCGGCCGCAGGCCTCGATGGCACCAGTCTCGTGCGCGGTGGGATGCGCGTCGGCGGCGAGAATCGGTCCCTCGAAGTCGTCGGTGAACGCGGAGATGCAGACGGCATTCGCCGCGGTGCCGCCGGGGATAAAGCGAACGTAGGCGGCGGGCTGCCCGCAAACCTCGCGCAGCAGCGCGGCGGCTCGCTCGCAATGTTCGTCGGTGCCGTAACCGGGCGTTTGCTCGGCATTGGTTTGAATGAGCGCCTCGAGGACCTCGGGGCAAGCGCCCTCGGAATAGTCGTTGCGGAATTGGTGCATGGTCGGCTCCATTTTGAATATGCCCTGACAGTCAGGGGCCTGCGGACGATCGAGTATGCCTCAATGGTACGCGCTTCCGCTTGGCTTCGCCAAGGTTCGTTGCATGGTGGGGTACCGTTACGATGGGCGGGGACGTCCGCCTCGCTCGTCCGCCTATGGTATTTCGGAGCCGCTCTTTACGGGCGGTTCCTTTTGTTTGCAGGTATACTGTCTTGATTGAATTCACCAATTCCGGCACCACCCGGGAGCGCATCGGCGCTCGTGGGCGCACGCGAAGGAGACACCATATGCAGGCACAGAAGGCCGAAGGCACCAAGGACCTCATCGGGCGCGAGATGCGCTCTTGGCTCAAGATGCAGGAAGTCGCGGCGGAGGTGTTCGGCCCGTTTGGGTTCGAGCCCATCGAGACTCCGGCGATCGAGCAGCTCGACGTATTCGTCCACGGCATCGGCCAATCCACCGACGTGGTACGCAAGGAGATGTTCCGCGTTTTCTCCGGCGCGAATTTCGAGCGCGTCCTCACCGAGGGTACCGACGCCAAGCTCAAGGCCAAGCAGCGCCTGGCGCTTCGTCCCGAGGGCACGGCCGGCGTGGTGCGCGCCGTGGTGGAGAACAACCTGGTTCCCCAGGGCTCCGCTCCGTTCAAGGCGTGGTACGCGGAGGCGATGTTCCGCGGCGAGCGCCCGCAGAAGGGCCGCCTGCGTCAGTTCCACCAGGTGGGCATTGAGTGGCTGGGCGCTCCCGACGCCGCCGCCGATGCCGAGTGCATCATCATGCTCATGCGCTTTTACGAGCGCCTGGGCTTCGACCTCTCCAAGCTCCGCCTGCTCATCAACTCCATGGGCGACCCGGCGTGTCGTCCCGCGTATCGCGAGACCGTGCGCCAGTTCATCCTCGACCATGCCGACGAGATGTGCGATGAGTGCCGCGAGCGCGCCGAGATCAACCCGCTGCGCGCCTTCGACTGCAAAAACGAGCACTGTCGCGAGGTCATGAAGGGTGCCCCGCTTATGGGCGACAACCTGTGCGACGATTGCCGCGAGCATTACGAGCAGGTCAAGCGCCATCTCGACGCGGCGGGCATCGAGTATGTTGAGGATCCGACCCTCGTGCGCGGCCTGGACTACTACACCCGCACGGTTTTTGAGGTCGAGGCGCCGGGTGCGGGCGGTGGGCTCCATCGGCGGCGGTGGCCGTTACGATGGGTTGGTCGAGCTTGAGGGCGGTAAGCCCACGCCGGGTGTCGGATTCGCCGTGGGCTTTGAGCGCGCCATGCTCGCCCTTGAGGCGTTCGGCAAGGAGATGGCATGCGACGATGAGGGCTGCGTCTTCGTGGCGAATGCCGGTGCCGACCTTCGCGACGAGGTGTTCGCGTTGGCACTCGATCTACGCGCCCGTGGCGTCCGCACCGAGTGCGACTACCAGGGCAAGTCGCTTAAGGCCCAGTTCAAGCTGGCGGATAAGTTGGGCGCGTCCCACATCGTGATCATCGGCGGCGACGAGCTCGCCGCGGGCAAGGTCAAGCTGCGCAACATGGCAACGCATGAGGAACGTTTAATCGATCGCGTTGGGGCCGCTGAAATCATTGCAGCTCTGTAGCGCATTCGACGATGGAAACCCAGGGCGGTGGGAACAAGTGTCCCGCCGCCCTTTCCGTTTGGGGCGGCTGCGCTGCCCGCCGAGAAGCTCATGCCGCCCGCCGAAGTGCGCGAGCCGTCTACCGATAATTTGTTGAAACGTAGGAGATGTACTCCACTTCACTAAAGTATGTGGTAGATACGGGAGAGCCTGCCTATAATAATGCGGTCTGCGAGGTTTATGCGCCTCGTGCTAAGCAATGAAGGAGGTAGTGTGGCAGAGAATACGCAAGCTGGCCAGCGCCTGAGCGAAGCGCTCACCGGCGACATGATCGCTGATGTCATGTCGGGCACCCGTCGTATCGACCTGACCGACCTTGAGGCGGCGGTCGAGGTTCTGTCCGACATCGACATCCCCGCCGAGCTCCGCGACAACCTGGCGCTGTTCCTGCGCCTCGAGCGCCGCATCCTGCGCGAGTACGACGCTCAAGTGCTCGATGTATTCGATGAGCTCATGGTGAGCGTCATTCGCGCGAACGCCGGCGATCCCGGTGCCGAGGCCGATGGCGAGGATGTTGACGAGCAGGGCATGCCCGCGGGGAGACGCCCTCCGCCCGCGCCTTCCGCGACGCCGTCTCCCTCATCGACGCACTGCCCATCGACCAAGCTCAGGTCATCGTACGCGCCTTCACGGCGTTTTTCCACCTGGCGAACCTCTCCGAGGAGAGCTATCGCGTGGGTATCCTGCGCGAGCGTGAGCGCAGCGTCTCCACCGAGGACGCCGTCGACCCGGCGAACGCCCTCACCGTGGCGTTCCATCAGCTCACCGATGAGGTGGGCGGAGCCAAAGCAACCGAGCTGCTCTCTCGCCTGGAGTTCCATCCGGTTTTCACCGCGCATCCTACCGAGGCGCGCCGCAAGGCCGTTGAGGGTAAGATCCGCCGCATCGCCGGCCTGCTCGAGGAACGTGGGCGCCTGGGCGGCTCCGACCTCGTTGAGAACGAGCGCCACATGCTCCAGGAGATCGATGCGCTCGTGCGCACGAGCCCCATTGCCCTCAAGAAGCCCACGCCCGTCGAGGAAGCCGACACCATCATCGACATCTTCGACAGCACGCTGTTCGATACCATCCCCGTGGTGTACCGCCGTTTTGACGACTGGGTTTTGGGCGAGTATGCCGGCACGGTTCCGCCCGTGTGCCCGGCGTTCTTCCACCCTGGCAGCTGGATCGGCTCCGATCGTGACGGCAACCCCAACGTCACCGCCAAGGTGAGCCGTCAGGTTGCCGCGAAGTACGCCACGCACATGATCGCCAAGCTCGCCGACAAGTGCCGCCGCGTGGGCCGCAACCTCACGCTCGAGGCGCATACACCAAGCCGTCCGATGAGCTGCTCAACCTGTGGAGCCATCAGGTGGAGATGAGCGAGGTCCTTACCGAGCGTGCCAGCGAGATCTCCAACTCCGAGCCCCATCGTGCCGTGATGCTCGTGATGGCAGCGCGCCTGGACGCCACCGTGGCCCGCAATGCCGACACGATGTACCGCACCTGCGACGATTTCCTCGCCGACCTGCGTGTGGTCCAGCGTTCGCTCGCCGAGGCCGGCGCCGTTCGCGCCGCATACGGACCGGTCCAGACCCTCATCTGGCAGACCGAGACCTTCGGCTTCCACATGGTGGAGATGGAGTTCCGTCAGCACTCCGTGGTGCACACCCGTGCGCTCGCCGACATTCGCGAGCACGGCATCCACGGGGAGCTCGCTCCCATGACGCGCGAGGTGCTCGACACGTTCCGCGCCATCGGCTCCATCCAGAAACGCTATGGCACCAAGATGGCGCGCCGCTACATCATCTCGTTCACCAAGAGCGCCCAGCATGTGGCCGACGTCTACGAGCTCGCGCAGCTCGCCTTCGCGCATGCCGAGGACGTGCCGATGCTCGACGTGATCCCGCTGTTCGAGCAGCTGGAGGATCTCGAGGGCTGCGTGGACGTGCTCGAGGAGATGCTCAAGCTCCCGCCGTTCAGGCGCGCCTGGCGCAGACCGGTCGCCGCATGGAGGTCATGCTTGGATACTCCGATTCCTCCAAGGACGCCGGCCCCACCACCGCCACGCTCGCCCTGCACTCCGCACAGGAGCGCATCGCCGCGTGGGCGGAGAAAAATGACATCGACCTCGTGCTCATGCACGGCCGCGGTGGTGCCGTGGGCCGTGGCGGTGGTCCTGCCAACCGCGCGGTGCTGGCCCAGCCCGCCGGCTCGGTGAACTGCTTCTTCAAGGTCACGGAGCAGGGCGAGGTCATCTTCGCGCGCTATGGCAATTCCACGCTGGCACAGCGCCATGTGGAGAGCGTCGCGGCGGCGACCCTGCTTAACTCTGCGCCCTCTGTGGAGCGCACCAACACCGAGACCACCGAGCGGTATGCCGACATGGCCTCTGTGCTCAACCGTGCGAGCCACAAGCGCTACCTCGACCTGCTTAACGCCGAGGAGTTCACGCCGTGGTTCTCGACCGTCACGCCGCTCACCGAGGTCGGCCTGCTGCCCATCGGCAGCCGTCCCGCCAAGCGCGGCCTGGGCGCCAAGTCCCTCGACGACCTGCGCACGATCCCGTGGGTGTTCTCGTGGAGCCAGGCGCGTATCAACCTGGCGCGTGGTACGGTCTGGGCACCGCCTGTGAGAAGCTGGGCGATCTCGAGCTCTTGCAGCGCGCGTATCGCGAGTGGCCGCTGTTCAACACGTTCATCGACAACATCGAGATGTCGATCGCCAAGACCGACAACCGCATCGCTAAGATGTACCTGGCGCTGGGCGACCGCGATGATCTTGCCGCGAAGGTGTTTGATGAGATGATGCTCACGCGCTCGTGGGTGCTGCGCATTGTGGGCGACGCGTGGCCACTGGAGCACCGCCGCGTGCTCGGCCAGGCGGTGCGTGTGCGCAACCCGTTTGTGGATGCCCTTTCGTTGGCGCAGGTCCGTGCGCTGCGTGAGGTCCGCGCCAACCAGGACGAGCTGTCCGAGGAAGCCAAGGCCGAGTACATGAGCCTCGTGCTGGAGACCGTGACCGGCGTCTCCGCCGGCCTGCAGAACACGGGGTAATCCGGAGTACGATGCTCCCACAGCGTCCCCGCAGGTTGCTTTGCCTGCGGGGGGCGTTTTTTTGTTCGCGGCGGTACGTGGCGTCAGCAGGCACCGACCTCGACGCGTGCCGCGCCTGCAGGAGCCGGACCCCGCCACGTGCCGGACCTGTAAGAGCCGCACAACGCCGCGCGCCGGACCTACGGATTGACATTGCCTATGCTGCCCCATGAGGTTCCTATGGAAATATGCCGTTTGGGGAACCCGAAAGGCATATTTCCATAGGCGATCCCGGCCAAGGGCGGAAGCTGATGACGAAACCCGGTTAGTCTATGCGCCACACGGGATCGGCAGCAGTGCCGGTGACCAGCAGCTCGGGTTGGTTTCCGTGCCATGCCAGCGCGTAGTCATCTCGCGCGACGGGGTCGACGCCGTCATCGCACCCGAATGCCGCGTAGTATTCACCGAATCCCACCCCGCCCGGCACGACGTATGCGGTCGTTTCCCCATAGAGCAAAAAGTTGTAATGGACGGCGACAACGCGGTCGCTGCCGGGCTTGGCGGATTGAGGACGTGGGTAATTGTCAGAGATAGCAAAAAGCCCCTTCGGCGAATATCGTCCAGGCGGATGCGCATAGGGCGCATGTGAGCATGATGCGACTCAGGTGTCGCATGAGATGGCCGGGGCAACGTGCGGCACGGCTCGCGTCTCGTGCGAAACGATCTCGGGGGCGTATGAAGCGGTCCATGCACCGCGCGGAGTGGTCGAGGCTCCGTACGAAATGACCCGTGTGTTGCGTGAAGCGACCCGGGCGCCGATCCCGGGATGTCGATTCGGCGTCGTCTCGCCGGTGCTTCCGATACAAACGCGAGGCGAGCACCAGCGTGGGGCATGTGAGCGCCACCAGGAATATGGCGAGGCTTCTGCATGACGCGATTGCGACCGGTCCAATGAGGAGGGGCGCATCGAGGGTGCTCGGCACGGAGGCGTGCAGCGCAAGAGCCGCCCCGCCTGCGACGAGCGCCGCGAGATCAGCGCGCATCGGCGCCACGGGAATGGAAATCCCCGTCATGCTCCGGCACGTATTCCAGAATGTCACCTGGCTGGCAGTTGAACTCCCGGCATATGGCTTCGAGCGTGCTGAAACGGATGGCCCGGGCCTACCGGTCTTGAGGATGGAGAGATTGGTGGTGCTGATACCCACGCGCTCGGACAGTTCGCCGAGCTTCATCTTGTGCCTCGCGAGCTCCACGTCGAGGTTAATCCGAATTCCCATGCTACACCGTCAGATCTGCATCGTCTTTGAGCTCGGTCGCACGCATGGTGAGGTGGACGAGCGCGAATGCGATGGCACTCAGGCAAAGGCTTCCCATGAGGAGCGACAGGGCAACGATGAGCGAGTAGGGGGCCGCGGCGGCAAGTGGAATCCACAGGAGGGCGCATGCGAGCCACGCGGTCGCGGCGGCTCCGTACCAGAGCGTCGCCCGTGAGAGGAGTCCGGCTGCCCTGCGTTCGAATCCCCCATTATCGCCGACGAGCGTGAACACGCGCCAAATGTAGGAATGGTGCAATTGGGGACGTACCCCAATTGCACCATTTTGCCTTACAGCGCCAGCAATCCCTGGTCAAAGGCGCTGGGGAACAGGAACGTGCGGTGCTTGGGATTGCCGTGCTTGTCCAAGCCCAAGACGACCTCGATGCGTCCGCCCTCTCGGTCGATGTCCACGTTCACTTCTTGCTGCTCTCTATAGGGGCATTTGACTGCTGTCGTACTCGATGGACGCCGCAACGACCCCGTCAAAAGTGAAGTTCAACCGTACGTTGTCATGGGGAATCACATCATACTCCCAGGGTTTACCGTTGTGATCGGCGTTCCATTCGGTAACGGCTCGGCAGTACTCTCGCGCAGCCTTTGCCTTGGCACGAACGTCTTCATTGTCGACGTCCTTCGCCGCTTTGGTTTCGATCATGTAAATGCGATTGTCGGTCTCAACGATGAAGTCGGGCTCATACCGTTTCGTGGCGGCAGAGTCATAGTAGATATTGAACTGCTTCGGCGAGGGTCTCATCCATCGTAGAACAGCGCCATCATTTTCGAGGATTATAGCGAGTGTTCTCTCAGTGTTGCTGTCGAACTTGTATAGGGTGTGGCACGCCTTCTTGAACCCTCCAAAACCTTTGAGTGCACCTCTCCAACGGGCACGTTGGAGTGCAGGTCGAAAATGTCTTCGGCTGCCATCTTGCTGCCAAAGCCGCTCTCTATCTTCGAGAACGGACGCATCTGGACGGTCTCGTACCCGGTCTCCTCTCGGTAGAAGTGCTCATTCATTTGAAGGTAGATCATCTCGGCGATGCCCTTCTGATGTTCGCGCATCACCTGCTCGGCATCGTCTTCATTGAGGTAGGTGAGAAGGTGTTCCTTGAGCTCGCCGATGAGCGAGTACAGCAGGTCGGCGCACTCGCCGTATTCGATGTTGTCGCGCACGATGATGTGGCGAACGATTCCATTTCCGGGGTATCGACGTGCGTCTCGGCAGCACTGCTGACGTCCAAGCTTACGGTGCGGCCACCTTCCATGAGTTCGGTGCCAACGAGTTTGTCTCCCGTCGGCCTCCAATTCATGTTTCGCGTGTTCAAATGGAACGGGTGGTAGCCGCGCTTCACTTTGGCGAATGGCAGAACAACAGCCCGGGGGATTGGGATGATGCTGTCGGTGAGCGCCTGCACGCAGGCTTTCATGGTGGTTTTAACGACGGATGTTAGTCTTTCCTCGGAGAGGCTGAGTCCCGGGAACTGGCGCATGGTCTCGTGGGCTACGCTTGTCGTGGCTATCTCGAGGGTTCGCTCATCGCTGATCGCATCGAACGTCCGGACCTGCTTGTTGAGCTCCTCTGTCGTTTTCGATGAGAGGGCGGCGACGAACCGAGCGACTTCTTCCATCTTCTCGGCAGTTTCCGTCTCTTCGGGCGAGGTTGCGCCGACGGCGTCTTTCAACGCCAGGGCGACATGGCCGACAAAGCTCTCATCGCCGGTGGCGGTGTCATAGACCGTGGGCATCTCGACCGTTGTCTGCGCTTGGGGGACATTGCCTCCAAGGGAGGGATCAATGAAGTAGACTTTGCGGACGAGCGAGTTTGGGTCATTCGCCTGCTTGATGATCTCGGCGTATTTGTTGTGGCTCACAATGGTGAGGCGGTCGATATGCTCATCTCCCGTGCGGCTGCCGTAAGGCAGGCGAAGGCCGCGGCCAATCGTCTGCTCAGTGAGGGTGTCGGAGGCGGAGGTGCGCAGCGGAACGATGGTGTAGAGGTTGGTGACGTCCCAGCCCTCTTTGAGCATGTTCACGTGGATGACGATTTCAACTTTGTTGTCCGGTCGCTCGAGGGAGAGCAGAAGCTCAATGTTCTCGTCCTTCTCGGCGCCCTTCTTTGTGGAGTTAACCTCTATGACCTTGCCGTGGTAATAACCCCCGAAGAAATCGTTGGACGTAACGTACTCCATGATGTGCTTCGAGTGCTCCGTGTCTTTTGCGACCACCAATACAAATGGCTTGACGAATGGTTTGCCGAAGGTGCGGGAGTAAACCTCGAGACGGCTTTTTGTGTCCTCGTGGAGGCGCAGACCGTCAAGGAGCTTGATGCGGTCGAGTTGCTCTTCGGTGTAGTCCTCGGGTCGGAAGTTCTCTCGAGTGGCAACGAGGGGCACCTTTACGTACATCCCGTCGTTGAGGGCATGCGCCAGCGAATATTCGTATACGACGTTTCGGAAGTCGATTTTCTTCGCGCCCTTTTGGATCTGAGGGGTCGCGGTCAGCTCCACGCCGAGAATCGGACGCAGGTCGTTGATGACCTCGAAACTCTTGTCGGCATGATAATGGTGGCTCTCGTCCATGAAGATACAGAGGTCGGGAAGGGATTGGAGGTACTCGAAGTAGGACTGGCCGAGTATCTCGTTAAGCCTTTTTGTTCGAGCACCGCCCTTCTTGCCGTCCTTGCTTTCGGAATTGAATTTGGCGATGTTGAAGACGTTGATGACGACGTCGTTGACGCCGAGGGCGCCCTGTCTGAAGTCTCCGTAGTTATCGCCGTCGATGATTCGGGGAGGGTTGACGAACTTGTCGAGCCCGCGGAACACGTACTTTGGGTTTGCAGGGTTGCCGAGATCGTCCTTGAGCTTGCGGTAGATCGTCAGGTTGGGGGCCATGACGAAGAAGTTCCTGATTCCCTTCTCATAGTGTAAGTAGGCGATGCAGGCGCCCATCAGCCTCGTCTTGCCGATGCCTGTGGCGAGGGCGAAGCATATGGAAGGGAAATCGCGCTCGAAGGACGTGAGCGTGGGGTAATGCTCGCGTACATTGCGCAGGTCCTCGTCATAGAACGAGAATCCGCGTCTGCAGGCTTCTTTGTGAGGCTCAGAATGTCGCAGATCCGCGCGAACACCTCGAGACTCTCGTGCTGAGGGGTGCGTAGAGAGAGCACGTTGCTGATGTACTTTGAGCTATAGCTGTAGTAGCGCTTGCTATAGGGTTCCTTAATCATCTTCCCGCTCCTCGTCGTCGCAGACGGGCAGGTCGACGATGTTCAGGTTGTAGTTGTCCACGCCGTACTCGCACTTGGCGAGGACGGACTGCGGGATCTTCTTAACGGTGATATTGTCGTACCGCTTGTTGAGATCGAGGTCGAATGCCGGGGCGCACACGAGAAGGCTCTCCAGCGGATCCATATCGGAGGCGATCCCATCGAGCATTCCTGCGGTCAGGTATTGCGTGGTGACGTAGATGTAGCTCTTGTCCTGGCTGTAACCCTGTTTCCAGAACACGTCTGGATCCGGGGCGTAGCGGAAGCCGTTGAGCTTGGTGACGGCTGCAACGAGCATCTCAGGGCTGTATTGCTCGGAGAATACAGGGTTGCCGCGACTATCGATTGCTATGAGGCTGGGAGCAAGTTCGAAAAAGCGGTATCCTCCACCTCCACGCCAGCTGACCAAATCGGTAATTCCCGTTTCGTCATTTCCATCGATGACCTTTTTCAATCTCGGTATGCAATGCGTATATGCATGGCCCCCCAGCTCGATGCCAATCCATCTCCTGTTCATCTTCTGCGCAACAGCGGCGGTTGTTCCCGAGCCGAGAAAAGAGTCGAGAACAAAATCGCCCTCATTTGTGCAAAGCGAGATTACTTTCTTGATCAGCCTTTCTGGTTTCTTGCTGTTCGCAAACAGGACTCCGCCCTCTTGGCCGACTCCACCAGTGGTCTTTATATCCAACCAGAGGTCTCCCTGATTCTGAGACAAATTATCCGATGCGAATATCACTTGGACGCGCGGCTGCTTTGCATTCATGTCGACACGCGTATTGACGAGATAGATCAGGCCCGATGATGATGGGACTGCCATAACATCTTGGTCTAGCAGATGTGTGTTCTTTGCTATCTTAAAAACACTTGTCGAGCCTACCGCCTGGATAATGTACTTCGCATGCGCGAACTTCCAAGACTCCTCTTCTTCTTTCGGAAGTCCCAATCCCTTGAAATGCTTTGCGAGCGATACAACCTTGCCTCTTGATAGTATTGAATTGCATCTGTTTAACGTCGCTTCCGTTGCCCCTTCAGAGGAATGCAGTATATTATGCAGCTCGTCGATCTCGTCATCGGAGATGCCAGTGAGAAGCTGCTTGTATTCGTTGTTCCATTCCTGCAAGGGCACTTTTTCAGGAGTAATTAACGGTGGTTGCGCCTTATAATAGACAAGGATGTATTCTTTCAGTTTTGGGAGGCGCTTGTCGGCGTGTGCCATTTTCACGCCAGAAGCCTCACTCATTTTAACGGTTATAGTGTTGAGTCGATTCTTTCTGCCGAATATCTCATCGAGCAGAACCGTCAAATAGGCCTGCTCGTTATCATCTATTTGAACGAACAAGAGGCCATCATCGGCTAATAGACTGCGGAGAATCTCAAGTCGGGGCTTCATGAGATCAAGCCAAATCGAGTGCTCTAGATTGTCGTCATAATATTCGAACGCAGCTCCAGTGTTGTACGGCGGATCGATATAGATGCATTTAACTTTGCCAGCGTAATCCTGCTCGAGAGCCTTGAGCGCGAGCAGGTTGTCGCCGTGGATGAGCATATTCCCGGTGCTGGGATCTCCATAGTCCATTGATGGGTCGTGGATAAGGATGCGAGGCTCAACCTCAGGCTCTTCGCCCTTACCGATCCAAGTTAGCTCGAGTCTCTGCATATTATTCTCCTATTCAACCTCAAAGGAAATGGTCATGATTCGTTCGAGCTCGCTGTTGCCGCGAAGCTTCTCGCGCATCTCGGCTTGGAGCTGCTCGTTTTGTGCTTCGATTTCGTCCTCACGGTCATAGAGGTCTCGCTGCATCCGCTTTCGCTTACGCTTCAACTCTTCCAGCTCGTCCTTGACGGCAAGCATTTCGTCTAGGGGGAGGTCGGTGCTGTTGCGGAATTCACGGTTCTTTTCGGTGATCGCCTTTTTTATGTCGTTCAGCTCGCGCTGGAGACCTTCCTTTAGGTCCTCGCTGTACGCGTCCAACTTGGCGCATTCGTCTAAGTAGTACTGCTTGTTTGCCGCCTCGATGGCTCGCTGACGCTGTTCGACGCGCTCCTTGCGGAGTGCTTCCACCTCACCGTTAACGGCACCCGCCGCATCGGTCAATTCGGCGGGAAGTTCGAAAAGGGTGTTTACGAGGTCTTCGTCTAGCTGGCGCCCATCGTCCGTGACGGCGGTGATGACCAAATGCTCTTCCTCTCCAATGCCGGAGTAGGAGAGCTTGTCGATCGTGATCGACACCCCTGATCCCAGGGTGCTCATCGAGATAAGAGACTCGCCTGTCGCTGTTGCTGTAAAGGAACTTGACCGATCCAAAAGGCAGGTCAATGGACTTTGCCTCATCAATCCAGTGAAGATACCTTGGGTCATCTCGACGCAAGAAGGTGTCGCCTTCATCCTCAGCGTCTCGCCACTGCAGGTTGTACACACGCCCGCTCGGGTCTCCGCCGAATCGGAATCTCAGCTTGTTTTCGGGGGTAACGCGCTCGGCCCCGTGGGCAAGCAGGAAGAACAACGTCCATTGACTGAACTTGTCTAGGCTGGCGACGGTGCTCGTTTGACAGTCCTTGAGACGGGCTGCCACATCTTCGTCGAAGTTCTCGAGGATTGAGTGACGGGCTCGACCATCTTCTCATCGATGCTCTCGGCGAGCTCGTCCTGCAGCGCGTCGAACTCCGCCTGTATCTCGTCGGAGGTCTTGCACTTCTGATAGATCCCGGCGATGCGCTTCTCGAAGTCGACGCCGGACTCGATGGACCCGATGACCTCGTCCGAGGAGCCGAAGACTCCATTGAAGAGGTTGAACTTCTCGGACAGCAGCTCGTAAACACGGACGTCCGCGGCGTTCCTCTTGTTGAGGAAGTTGATGACCACGACGTCGTTCTTCTGGCCGTAGCGGTGGCATCGTCCGATGCGCTGCTCAATGCGCTGGGGGTTCCAGGGGAGGTCGTAGTTCACGAGCAGGCTGCAGAACTGGAGGTTGATTCCCTCGGCAGCCGCCTCGGTGCCAATGAGTATGCTGGCACGGTCGCGGAATTCCTCGACGACGGCCGCCTTCATATCCGCCTGCCGCGATCCCGATATTGCTCCGTCGCCGTCGTGGCGTTGCTTCCAGTCCTCGTAGATGCGCTTTGACACCTCGTCATTGTTCGAGCCGTTGAGGAATACGATCTTGTCCTCGTAGCCGTTGTCCGAGAGCAGCCTTAGCAGGTATTCCTGCGTGCGTCGCGACTCGGTGAAGATGACCGCTTTGCGTTTTCCACCGAGCTCCTCAATCTTCGCGAAGCCTTTCTCAAGCGCGAAGAGGAGGTTATCGCCCTTTGCGTTGTGTGTGATGCTGTTTGCGAGTGAGGCATACTCGTTCAGTCGCTCGAGCTCGAGGAGTATCTTGTCGCGCTCTTGCACAAGGTTGGGGGCGCCGATGTCTTCCTCGTCTTGATTTCCGTCCATAAGGTCGCCGTACGCGTCGTAGTCACTCATATCCAGATCGCCTTCGACGCCTGCCAGTAGTCCCTCCAGGCGTTCGATCAGCAAGATAGCGTGCCGGAGATGGCGAACGACGACGAGGCGAGCAGCTTCCGCAGGACCATCGTGATGAGGGTGCGCTGACCTTGCGGGAGCGCATAGAGCTTGTCTGATTGGAGGTAGTCGGAGATGCCGTTGTAGAGTTCTTCCTCCTCGGCAGAAGGAGCGTATTCCTGCAGGATGGCGTGCCTGTTCGTGTAGCGGATGTATTCAGTTACCTGTTTGCGCAGTGTGCGGTGGCAAATGTGCTGGAGCCTGTCCTTAAGGTTCTTGTTCCGCAGATCAACGTTCGAGGCCGTAACATACATGTCTCGGAACGTCCTCGCGTCGCCAAATGCGTGATCATCGATGATGCTGGCGAGGCCATATAGCTCCATGAGGTTGTTTTGAAGCGGCGTTGCCGTGAGAAGTAGTTTTTGCGGCCGTCTAGGGCGCGCTTGAGCTTCTTACCAGTGACGTTGCTCTTTTTGTAGACGTTTCTCAGGCGGTGCGCCTCGTCCATGATGACAAGGTCCCATGGGACCGTGCGGATTTCGGCATCCTTCCTTGCGGCGAAGTTGTATGAGCAGATCACCACGCGGCCATCGATGTCGAAGGGGTTGGGCTTGCCCTCACGCTTTGCCTTATTGAACGGAGTCGCCTCCATGAGGATGGAGTCGATAAAGAATTTCTCGGTGAGCTCTTGTCGCCACTGCATGCGCAGTGACGCCGGAACGATGAGCAGGATTTTTCTTTTGCGTTCAGCCCAGAACTGGGAGAGCACGAGTCCCGCCTCGATGGTCTTTCCGAGTCCGACCTCATCGGCGAGAAGCGCTCCAGAGGACAACGGGGACCTCAGTGCAAAGAGCGCGGCGTCAACTTGGTGTGGGTTGAGATCGACCTTTGTGCCCGACATTGCGGACGCGAGATTGTCGACGCTGGACTGCGGCCTCTTGAGCGAAAGTTGTTCGGCGAAGTAGCGCGTCTGATATTGGGTGTACTTGGGGGCTGCCATTACCGCATCGCCTCCACCTGCTGAATCGGTCCCTGGCGAACGGGTGCGTTGGGATTCATGTCGAGCATGGCGTTTACCTCGCGCTCGTTGGTAAACACCTCGCCGTGGTCCTGGACCCGCTGCTTTGATTTGACCTGCTGAGCCATGCCATTTCTCCATGTGTACGATATATAGTACAGCAGTGTAGCCCAAATCTGGTATGTACGAAATATCAGACACTGTACGGAATATGAGTCAATACGATGGACTCATGAAGAGAGACGAGACATGTGAGTACGTATGCAAGAAGGTGGGCGAGAACATCGGCCGTCTTCGGGAAGAGCATGAAGTTTCACAGGCTGAGCTTGCCCGGCGAATCGAGGTAAGCCGTCCTAATCTCAATAAGGTTGAAAGCGGCAATCAAAACTTCTCGCTCGACTATCTCGTCCTGATCGCAAACGGTCTGGACATTCCCGTTATCGAGTTCTTCTCCGGCTTGGAAAAAGATTCCCCGCGGGTCATCCTCGAGAAGAGCAGGGCCGCCGACCGGCAATAGGGCCTGTCCGTCGTCCGGTGACAGCGCATTGTCCCTTTATAGCAGCGGATTCTCCCTGCTCATGTGCTCCTAATGTCGAATGGTGGAAGTTCCTAATGTCAGATTTGGGAACATTGCCAACCATTTAAATGGAGCTGGATTAGACCCATGTGCACACAAGCGATGGCTGTTGCAATGTCGAACGTGTCGGCTCGGTTTCAGTCTATGTAGGTCCGATAATGTATCAAATCGTGATTTATATAATCGTGATATGATGAATCCAGATTCTCAAAAAGAGGGTGGGCAGCATGGGCTTTATCGAGTGGAACTTGTTGACGCCGTTGACCTCGTGAGCTGATGTTCGGGGTGTTGGGGCGGTTGACCTGCTGGGCAAACCGTTCGGGGCTCTTGCCGCCATGTAATTCTGCCATTGGCATGCCCGACCCCCACCCTCCAATGTTCCCAGCGTGTTAAGACCGCGTGAGCCGGGTGCTCTTCTGTGATGGAGTGCCCTGCTTTCCGCTATCCTAGTGAGCTGTCGCGCGCGGAGGGCCGCTGTGGCGAGGGGCGATTTCATCGTCGATCCCGGCAGCCGGAATCCGTGTTCGCGATATGCCGAGCCGCGCTGTCTACGCGCCCCGGCAGTCTGTACACCAGCCGCCCGCTTACGGCACGGGGCGGCACAGATCAACAAGGAGGAAGCAGTGGCACAAGACTGCACCACCAACCCCGCCAACATGCATTCCATGCACACCCGCACCTGTGGCGAGCTCCGCTCCGCCAATATCGGCGAGGAGGTTACCCTCACCGGTTGGGTGAGCCGTCGCCGCGACCACGGCGGCCTGATCTTCTGCGACCTGCGCGACCGTGAGGGCATCACGCAGATCAACTTCGACCCCGAGCACTCCGACGGCGACGCCTTCAAGATCGCCGAGACCATGCGTCCCGAGTGGCCCATCCTCGTGCACGGCATCGTGCGCGACCGCGGCCACGACGCGGTGAACCCCAAGCTCGCCACCGGCGAGATCGAGGTCCTCGTCGACCACGCGCAGGTGCTCAACCGCTCCAAGACCCCGCCGTTCCAGATCGAGGACGGCATCGAAACCGCTGAGGACACGCGCCTGCGTTACCGCTACCTGGACCTCCGCCGTCCGGAGATGGCCGCGCGCCTGCGCCTGCGCTCCGATTTCACCTTCGCCATCCGCTCGGCTCTCCACGACCGCGCCTTCACTGAGGTCGAGACGCCGGCCCTGTTCAAGTCCACGCCCGAGGGCGCTCGCGACTTCGTGGTGCCCAGCCGCCTGCAGCCCGGCAACTTCTACGCCCTGCCGCAGTCCCCGCAGCTGCTCAAGCAGCTGCTCATGGTCGGTGGCGTCGAGCGCTACTACCAGGTTGCCAAGTGCTTCCGCGATGAGGACCTGCGTGCCGACCGTCAGCCCGAGTTCACGCAGGTGGACATCGAGATGAGCTTCGTGGAGCAAGACGACGTCATGGCGCAGCTCGAAGACGTGCTCGCCGACGCGTTCGCCAAGGTGGGCGTCGAGATGCCCACGCCGCTGCGCCGCATCTCCTACTGGGACGCCATGGACACCTACGGCTCCGACAAGCCCGACACCCGCTTTGGCATGGAGCTCGTGGACCTCACCGACGTGTTCGCCGGATCCGCCTTCAAGGTGTTCGCCAGTGCCGCGAACACGCAGGGCCACGTGGTCAAGGCCATCAACGCCAAGGGTGCCGGCAGCTGGCCGCGTGCTCAGATCGACAAGCTCGCCAAGGTCGCCGCGACCTTCGGTGCCAAGGGCCTGGCATGGATCGCCTTCCGCGAGGACGGCTCCATGAACAGTCCCATCGTCAAGTTCTTCACCGACGAGGAGATGGCCGAGCTCCGTCGCCGCTGCGACGTCGAGCCCGGCGACCTGGTGATGTTCGCCGCCGGCCCGCGCCTCGAGGCAAACGAGATCCTCGGCGGCATGCGCTGTCACATGGCCGACGCGCTGGAGCTCCCGCGCGAGGGCCACGACTTCCTGTGGGTCGTGAACTTCCCGCTGTTCCATTGGGACGAGGAGGGCAAGCGCTACGAGGCGGAGCACCAGCCCTTCACACTGCCCCACATCGACGAGCTGCACCTGCTCGACGAGGACCCGCTCAAGATGGGCTCCTGCACCTACGACTTCGTCATGGACGGCTTCGAGGCCGGCGGTGGCGGCATGCGCATCCACGACTCCGAGCTGCAGCTCAGGATGCTCGAGTTTATGGGCTTCACCGAGGAGCGCGCCCGCGCGCAGTTCGGCTTCCTCATGGAGGCCCTCGAGTTCGGCGCCCGCCGATGGGCGGCTTCGCGCTCGGCCTCGACCGCGTGTGCATGCTGCTTGCCGGCACCGACTCCATTCGCGACGTCATGGCGTTCCCCAAGACCAGCAGCGGCTCCGACCTCATGTCCGCGGCTCCGTCCGAGGTGAGCCTAGCGCAGCTCAAGGAAGTCGGCCTGCGCCTGGAGTAGCCTCGCTTTTCCAGGCACCCCACCTCGCCCTTCAATCGTCGGGCGCCGCACGCAAGGCGTGCGCCCTCCTCTTTCAGAGCGATCTGGGGCACCTGGAAAACCGAGTGGCTGCGTGAGGCGCCCGACCTTGCCCCTCAATTTGGGGACAGACACGTAATTGAGGTTCAATCTTGCACTTGATGGGGAGGCAGCCAGCTGGCCGCCTCCCCATCTTACAAATAACGACAATTTGTACCAATGGGGCGCGATGTTGGAACTCTCGGCGCCGGTGGTTCTAAAGAAGACGAACAAATAATGGAAATATGTCCAATATCTTCATCGCGTGGCATCGCTTAGGGCGTTTCAATCGCGTCTGTTTCTCAAAAATGTCTTCGCCGACGTTGATTTTGGTACAGATTATCGATATTTGAATATGATGGCGCCGAGATGGCATAAGGAGTCGGGCTGCGCCTGGGGTAGCTCGCATGTCCGTATCTCAATTTAGTGCCTGTTCCTCAAATGAGGTACCAATCACCTCCGTTGACCATATGGACGGGTATTGGAGTTTTATACTGGGGTGACGGATGAAGCCGACCCGAGGGAGGGCGTTATGGACCAGCAGTTGATCGGTGCGATCGAGGCGGGTGGCACCAAGATGGTGCTGGCGACCGGCTATGCCGATGGAACGATCGTGGAACGTGCGAGCATTCCCACGGAAGAGCCAGCGAAGACGGTTCCCGCCATGGTCGAGTGGTTCGCCGATAAGGGGATCGCCGCCCTTGGTATCGCTGCCTTTGGTCCCACGGCGGTCAATCCCAAATCGCCCGACTACGGTCACATCCTGCAAACGCCCAAGATCGCTTGGCGCGGCTATGACTTCCTTGGCGAAATGGCCCGTGGGCTCAACGTACCCTGCGGCTACGACACCGACGTGAACGGTGCATGCCTGGGCGAGGTCATATACGGTGCGGGCAAGGGCCTCGACAACGTGATCTACATCACGGTGGGCACCGGCATTGGCGCGGGTGTGTACGTTGGCGGGCATCTGCTCCACGGCATGCTGCATCCCGAGGCCGGGCATATCGCGCTTGCGCGCGTGCCGGGCGATGAGGGCTTCGCGTGCAACTGCCCGAGTCATGAGAGCTGCTTCGAGGGCCTCGCCGCCGGTCCCGCCGTGGTCGCCCGGTACGGCGTGGAGCGGGCGTCCGACATGGCCGACGATGAAGGATTCCTCGAGCTCGAGAGCACGTACATCGCCCAAGGTATATGCACGTATATCTATACACTCTCGCCGCAGCGCATCGTGTTGGGCGGTGGCGTGCCCGATCACGCCCCCAAACTCATGGCCCGCGTGCGCGCCAAGGTACTCGAGCAAATCAACGGGTATCTGGCGACGCCCGAGCTCGCGGATATCGATACCTATATCGTGTCGCCCGCCTGCGACGGCAACCAGGGCGTGCTTGGTGCCATCGCCTTGGGCGCCAGGGCACTCGAGGGCTAACACGGGGTTTACCTGCTTCTAACACGAGCGCGGTGCCGTAAGGATATCGGATGGCGCCGCGCGGCCAGTTAGATGGCCGCGCGGCGCCCCGTAAAACGCGCTTTTGTTGCACTAGCGCTCGAGTGCTGCCAGGTAGTCGTCCACGGCCGCCCCAAGGGCACCGAGAGTCCCTGGTTCCGGCGTCAGGACATCGCTGCTCCACTCTTCGGGCGTGAGGGAGATTCCCAGACTCGGCCCGCCGATGATTTGAACACCCGTGGCGCTGAACAGCCGTTCTAGATCCTTGCGCATGCCGGCGGTGGCGTTTCGTCCGCCAACGCCGCTGATGGCAGCGCGCTTGCCCTTGATGGCGGACGGGCTGGTGCGGTCATGCTCGTCGAGGGGGCGCGAGAGCCAGTCGAGGAGGTTCTTGAGCCCTCCCGGAATCTGGTAGTTGTATTCGGGCGAGAAGAACCACAGGCCGTCGGCGGCGAGTACGGCGTCGCGAACGCGTTGCACCGCCTCCGGGGCTGGCCACTCGATGTCCTGGTTCATGAGGGGCACATCGCCCCAATCGAGGAAAGTGACCTCGGCGCGATCGCCGATAATGCGTTCGATCTCACGTGCGAGTTGATGGTTAAACGACTGCTTGCGCAGCGAACCGACTATCATGAGGATACGGGGCATGCGAGCTCCTTTCGGATGGTGGGCGCCTTCGCGCGCCCGTATTCACATGGTTCCCGCAGGGCATCAATCAATACCTACCGAATAGGTATACATAAAACGTACGCGAGAGAAGAGTGCACTCATCATGGTGAGGGGCACCTCGCCATGTGTAGCCCCTTCGCGTGTGTGTATCCCGTTGCCCTAGGTTGTTCAGCCGTTCTCGGGACGTCGGAGTCACTTGCTGAGGCTCTCGAGATGCTTTGCCGTCGATTCTCTCAGCGTACGCAGTGGGGCGTGAGTACAATAGAGGTCGGATCGGGCGTGCGTGCCTTCGATCCGAATGTCGATTCGCAGGAGAGGATGTAGGCGATGGATTCGATCATCAAGCTCGTGCCCGATTTCAAGGGCAAGGTCTGGGGCGGACGCCGCATGGCGAGCGATTTTGGGTATGACATCCCGGATGGCCCCGTGGGCGAGTGCTGGGCCATCTCCGCGCATCCCAACGGCGATGACGTCATCGCCACGGGCGAGTCCGCCGGCAAGACCCTCTCCTGGCTGTGGGCCAACCACCGCGAGCTGTTCGGCAACTGCGAGGGCGACGTGTTTCCGCTGCTCGTGAAGATCATCGACGCCGCCGCCGACCTGTCCATCCAGGTGCATCCCGACGACGCGTACGCCGGCGAGCACGAGAATGGCAGCCTCGGCAAGAAGGAGTGCTGGTACGTCCTGTCCGCCGACGAAGGCGGCACCATCGTCGTCGGTCAGAACGCGCGTTCGCGCGAGGAGTTCGCCCAGATGGTCGAAGAGGGCCGCTGGGATGAGCTGCTCAACGTGATTCCGATCCACGCCGGCGACTTCTTCCAGATCGACCCCGGTTGCGTGCACGCCATCAAGGGCGGCACGGTGATCCTCGAGACGCAGCAGTCGAGCGACGTGACCTACCGCGTGTACGACTACGATCGCTCTGGCGACGACGGCAAACTGCGTCCTCTGCACCTCGAGCAGTCCCTCGACGTCATCGACTACGCCATGGATGCGCCCGAGTCCGGCGAGATCACCGCGCCCGAGGTCGACGGCGTAACGGTGCTCGTGTCCAACGACTGCTACACCGTAGAGCGCCTTCGCGTCGACGGTGAGCTGAAGTTCGCGACGCCCTTCCCCTTCACCTGCGTAAGCGTCATCGAGGGCGAAGGCTCGATCAATGGCGAGCCAGTCGTTAAGGGCAGTCACTTGCTGGCACTTTCCGCCTGCGATGAGCTGGTGCTCACGGGCGACATGACGATCATCACCTCGCACCTGTAATCGTTTCACTCACGCCGCGGCGCATCGTCGCCATTTCTGCCGAAGCTCCCGGGTTTCCGAGGTCTTTCCTGTCTTCAATCGAATGCGGCTTTCGGCACGAGCCGGTGAGATATGCGAGCGGGGGCGGTCCTCAATTACGCGTCCCAATTGCGAGTCCTGGCTGTCCCCCAGCGCCTTGTTGTCCTATACTCACCTGTGTACCAACGGGGAGCTGGCGGAGGTCGGCTGAGAGGAAGCCCGTGGGAGCGGATGCGCTCGCCCGCCAATCGCGGGGTGCCGCGCGTCTATCGGCGATATGCAGCGTCGTCGCCTTTCCCGCACCGCTTCGACCCGCAACCTGATCCGGGTAATGCCGGCGTAGGGATTGAGCAGCCTTGCTCCGAGTGAACAGATGCGAGCGGGCCCCTACGGAGATGAGGGGCCCGCTTTTTTGTGACCCCGGAAAGGAAGGCTCATGGAGGCAAGCGTCGCGATCCAGGTCCTGCCCCAGCGCGTGGGCGGCAACGACGAGGTGTGTCGCATCGTCGACGAGGCAATCGCCTACATTCAGACCAAGTTCCCCGACGCATATGTGGGACCCTTCGAGACCACCATTCAGGGCGACTACGACCTGTGCATGGAGGTCGTCGCGGGCGTGAACCGCATCTGCGTCGAGGCGGGCGCGCCCGAGGTCGCCACCTACGTCAAGATTTTCTTCGCACCCGAGGAGGGCGTCCTCACCACCGAGGAGAAGATCTCCAAGTACCACGAGAACGATGCGTAAGGACGCGGGCACATCGAGCACCAAGGCGTGCGGGGGTACCGACGTCCGCGATGGCTCCGCATCACCGGTGACACGAAGTGCGGATATGAACAAGGTTCATGTCGCTGATGGTGCGCATCTGGAATGCAAGGCGGGGTCCCGGGCGCGGTCTGCGGTGCTCACGAAGCTTGTGGCACCGTTGACCATCGTTGCGCTGCTTGGGCTGTGGCAGCTCGCATGCTCGACAGGCCTGGTGCCTCCGTTCATGCTGCCGAGTCCGGTGCGCGTGGTGCAGGCGCTCGTAGGTGACTGGCCCTTGCTCGCGGGTCACGCCGCGACCTCGCTTGCCGAGGCGGGCATGGGTTTGGCCGCCGGCGTCGCGCTCGGCTTTGTCGCCGCGCTTGCGATGGATCGCTTCGATCTGCTGTACCGCGCGTTCTACCCCATTGTGGTGCTCACCCAGACCATCCCGACCGTCGCCATCGCACCGCTGTTGGTACTGTGGTTTGGCTACGGGATGTTGCCCAAGGTGGTGCTCATCGTGGTTGCCACGTTCTTTCCCATCACGGTGGGATTGCTGGAGGGGTTGCGCTCCGTCGACCCGGACGAGATCGACCTCATGCGTGCCATGGGCGCCTCGCGCCTGCAGATCCTGCACCACGTCAAGCTGCCCGCCGCCCTGCCGCAGCTCTTTAGCGGCCTCAAGATCTCGGCGGCGTATGCCATCGTGGGCGCCGTGATTGCCGAGTGGCTCGGCGGTTTTTCGGGTCTGGGCGTGTACATGACGCGGGTGCGCAAGGCGTATTCGTTCGACAAGATGTTCGCGGTGATCTTTTTGATTTCCGGTCTGAGCTTGGTGCTCATGTGGGTGGTGGATGCGCTTCGCCGCGCGCTCATGCCCTGGGAGCGCCTGTCGCGTGAGCCGTAAGGGACCCGTCGCCGTGATGTGCCTGCCGTCGTGGACGAGAGGGGTAGGAATGTCGAAAATACCCCTCGTTTTGAAGCGATTTTTCGTCATTCCTGCCCATTTGCTGATCGACACCATATCGCAATGATTTTTTAGAAAGAGGTTTTCCATGTTTACAGATGAAAACAGCCTGATTGTTTCACGCAGGGCGGCGTTGGGCGCCGGTGCTGCGGCTCTAGGCACTGCCGGCGTTTTGGCGCTTGCGGGCTGCGGCGGTGGTAGCTCCCAAGGATCCGGTTCCTCGTCGGGAGAGGGCTCCGGCCTTCGCAAGGTGACCTTTGCCCTGGACTGGACGCCCAACACGAACCACACGGGCGTGTACGTTGCCGCGGAGCGCGGCTACTACAAAGAGGCGGGCCTCGAGGTCGAGATCGTGCAGGCCCCCGAGAACGGTGCCGATGCGCTCGTGGCCGCAGGCGACGCCGAGTTTGGTGTGAGCTTCCAGGACACCATGGCAGCCTACGTTTCCGGCGATGACAAGCTGCCGGTGACGGCCATCGCCGCGATCATCCAGCACAACACCTCGGGCATCATCAGCATGAAGGACAAGGGCATCACGAGCCCCGCCAAGATGGCGGGTCACACGTATGCCACGTGGGAGATGCCCATCGAGCAGGGCGTGATCGAGCGCTGCGTCGAGACGGACGGCGGAGATTTCAGCCAGGTCGAGATGATTCCCTCCACGGTGACCGACGAGGTCACCGCGCTTTCCACCGATCAGGTTGACTCGATTTGGATTTACTGGGCCTGGGCGGGCGAGAAGTGCAAGCTCGCGGGCCTCGATACCAACTACTTCGCCTTCGCCGACATCGACTCGGTATTCGATTACTACACGCCGGTGATCATTGCCAACGATGATGTCATCAAGCAGGATGCAGATATGGTGCAGGCCTTTGTCGATGCGACCCGCCGTGGGTACGAGGACTGCATCGCCGATCCCGAGGGTGCGGCGGAGATCCTGTTGAAGGCAGCTCCGGAGCTTGAGAAGGAGTTGGTCGTTGCGAGCCAGACGTACTTGGCCGAGCAGTATCAGGCCGATGCAGAGGCTTGGGGCGTGATCGACCAGGACCGCTGGGATGCGTTCTTCGAGTGGGTGGGCGACCAGGGCTTCGCCGATGCGATTGAGCCTGGTGCCGGCATGACAGACCAATTCTTGTCGTAGCGCGGTGGCATCGGCGGATGCTTGCATTTCGATAGGGCATGAGATCAAAGAGCGGCTTTTGGGGAAGGTTTACTGGTATTCGTTACCTGCGGTTTCTTCTGCAAACGATGCGGGCTACTCGAAAAACAGCGAAAAACTGGCCCCAAAAGCCGTGCTTTGCTCAGAGGGAGTGAATTTTAAAGTGGCGCACTTGGAAATACAGGGGGTGTCAAAGGGCTTCGACGGTGTCGATATCCTTGAGGATATCTCGATGACGGTCGAATCTGGGCAGATCGCCTGCCTACTCGGCCCTTCCGGGTGTGGCAAGACCACGCTGTTCAACGTGGTGGCAGGGCTTTCTTCTCCGCAATCGGGGCGGGTCTTGCTCGATGGCGAGGACATCACGGGGAACCCAGGGCACCTATCCTATATGCTGCAGAAAGACCTACTTCTGCAGCACAAGCGCATTATCGACAACGTTTCGCTGCCGTTGGTGCTGCGTGGTGTCCCCCGCGATGAGGCGCGTGTCCAGTCGCGGGACTCTTTGAGACGTTTGGGCTTGAAGGTACGCAGATGCGCTGGCCCAGTGAGCTCTCGGGCGGGATGCGCCAGCGTGCCGCCCTGCTACGCGCCTACCAGTATTCACGCGATTTCATGCTGCTCGACGAGCCGTTCTCGGCACTTGACGCCTTCACGAAGGCGGACATGCACACGTGGTTCCTCGACGTCGCCGAGCGCATGGGCACGACTTCTCTTATCGTGACGCACGACATCGATGAGGCGATCATGCTGGCAGATCACATTTACGTGATGCGCGGAAACCCCCAGGCGGGAGTGCCCACCACCATCGTGGGGGAGGAGCTCATCGCTTGTCCCCGCTCCGCCCGCGCCGAATTCGCCGTGAGCGAGACGTTCCTCGTCCATAAGCGCCGGATTATGGGACTGCTCGGTCGATAGCCCCCTCCTTTCCTCTCTTTTGTTCACGCTTGGCACATGATGTTGAGGTTTTTCGTACTGTTTTTGCATACTTCTGAGTAGCGATCGATTATGTCCCAACGCGACCTGCGGTTTTATCGACTCAAATGAGGGTGTACGTGCCAATTCGCAAAAGTAATACGAAAAACCTCAACTTCTGGCGAGAAGTGGCATGTGGGTCCGTTGTGCCGCGCCCGTCACGCCCGCGAGAAGTGATTGCGTGTTATTCCGATGCAACCTGCAGCACTGGTGTGAAGTGACGCATGAGCAGTTGAACGCCTCAAAAGAGTGAGGTATTTCAAAAATGTAACAGATGGCAAACTTTCTAGTGCCAATGTGCTTCCGTTGTGTTAGTTTACTAGGTGAACATTCCAATGGAGGTGCTTCGTCATGCAGAAGATTGGTCAGACTTTGCCGTTGTCGCTGGTACGAGCTGGTGAGACGGTCACTGTATGCCGGGTTCGCGGCAACGAGGACATGAAGCGCCACCTGCAGGAGATCGGCTTCGTCGATGGAGCCGAGGTGCATGTCGTCTCATCATCGGGTCGAACATCATCGTCCTCGTTAAGGGGGCACGGTTGGCATTGACGCCAAGGTTGCGCAGCACATCATGGCGGCCTAGCCGCGCGTGTGAGGCTTGCATCGTGCAACGGAGTCGGGCACACCGGTGCGTCTGTGCTCACCGGTACGCCCGAGACCTCTGTGCGTTCGATCGGTATGACGAGACCGCCTACGCCCGGGATGTTCAAGATCTGCAGAAAGGGGGAAGTATGAAAACGCTGGCAGAAGTAGAGGTGGGGGATAGTGCCACAGTGGTTAAGCTCCACGGCGACGGTGCCCTTCGCCGTCACCTTATGGACCTGGGGCTCATCAAGGGCACGCCGTTCAAGGTCGTGAAGGTCGCTCCGCTGGGCGATCCGGTGGAGATCACCGTGCGCGGCTACGAGCTGTCCATCCGCAAAGAGGAGGCCGCGATCGTCGAGGTCGTCTGATGCGCCGGATGCGCATTGTCATATCGGTAGAGTTAGCCATATCTAACAAGTGAGAGGGAAACGGGGACATTTCCAAAAGGTGCATTGAGTCGCAACCGATCAGCATCTCGTGAAATCGCTCCCGTCCTCACCTGGGCGAACTCAGCAACGAATACGTTTCAAAGCCAAGAGAGAAGAAGGATCGCATGGCGAATCCAACACTGCATATCGCGCTTGCCGGCAACCCCAACTGCGGCAAGACCACTCTGTTCAACCTCATCACCGGTGCCAACGGGTACGTGGGCAACTGGCCGGGTGTCACGGTTGAGAAGAAGGAAGCACCCCTGTCCCGCGACAAGGGTGTGATCATCACCGACCTCCCCGGCATCTACTCGCTGTCCCCGTATAGCCCTGAGGAGCGTGTGAGCCGCGATTACCTTATGAGCGGCGAGCCCGACGCGGTCATCCAGGTGATTGACGCGACGAACCTTGAACGAAACCTGTATCTCGCGCTCCAGGTCATCGAGACGGGGCTTCCCGTGGTCGTGGCCCTCAATATGGCTGACCTCGTGGAGAAGAGCGGTGACCGGATCGATGTCTCCGCCCTCGAGAAGAGCCTGGGTTGCCCGGTCGTCATGATCTCCGCACTCAAGAACAGGGGGGTGGACGAGCTCATCGCCGCCGCCCGCAAGGCCGTCACGGCGAGATGCGGGACGTCGGAGGCCACCGCATGCCGACATGCCTTCGACGCCGCGATCGAGGGCGTTCTCGAGCGGATTGAGGCGCAGATTCCCGCGTCGGTCGAGGTTGGCAAGCGCCGCTACTACGCGGTTAAGTTGTTCGAGCGCGACGCCGAGATTTTGGCGGAGCTCTCCCTGCCGCAGGCGTCCGTCAAGCGGATCGAGGAGCTTGTGGCCGCGTGCGAGCGCGACTGCGACGATGACGCCGAGTCCATCATCACCGGCGAGCGCTACGCCGTGATCGCGCATATCGTGGATGCGTGCCTGCACTGCGCGCCGGCGCGCATGAGCACCTCGGAGAAGATCGACCGCATCGTCACGAATCGCTGGCTCGGCCTGCCCATCTTCGCCCTGATTATGTTCGGCGTGTATTACCTGGCAATTTCCACGTTCGGCACTGCCATGACCGACTGGGTGAACGACAACCTCTTCGGCGATGGTTGGGAGCTGTTCGGTGCCGCTATGCCGAGCGTGCCCGCCCTGTTCGAGGCTGGCTCGCATCCGCCGGGGCGTCCGACATGGTGATCTCCCTGGTCTGCGATGGCATCGTGGCCGGCGTGGGCGCCGTGCTCGGCTTCATCCCCCAGATGTTCGTCCTGTTCGTGCTCCTGTCCTTCCTTGAGGATTGCGGCTACATGGCCCGCGTCGCGTTCGTTATGGACCGCGTGTTCCGCCGTTTCGGCCTCTCGGGCAAGTCGTTCATCCCCATGCTCGTCTCCACGGGCTGCGGCGTGCCTGGCGTGCTGGCCACCAAGACGATCGAGAACGAGAAAGACCGCCGCATGACGGTCATGACCACTACGTTCATCCCGTGCGGCGCCAAGCTTCCCGTGATCGCCCTCGTTATGGGCGCGCTCATCGGTGACGCCGAGTCCACGTGGATCGCCCCGCTCTTCTATTTTCTGGGCGTCATCGCCGTCATCGTCTCGGGCATCATGCTCAAGAAGACGCGCCTCTTTGCCGGTCGCCCCACGCCCTTCGTCATGGAGCTGCCCAGCTACCACATGCCCAGCGCACGCAGCTGGGCGCTGCATGTGTGGGAGCGCGTGAGCGCCTACGTCAAGAAGGCCTTCACGATCATCTTCGCCTCCACCATCGTGGTGTGGTTCCTGTCCAACTTCGGCTTGTTCGACGGTGCCTTCGGCTACCTGCCCGCCATGGCGGGAATCCCCGAGGAGTTCACGGACTACTCACTGCTCGCCATGGTTGCGGGTGCGGTGAGCTGGATCTTCGCCCCGCTCGGCTTCGATACCTGGCAGGCCACGGCAATGTCCGTCACGGGTCTCGTTGCCAAGGAGAACGTCATGGCCACCGCCGCGTCGCTGCTGCACTTGGCCGACGCCACCGAGACCGATCCGAGCCTGTGGTCCGCGTTCGCGGCGCTCTTCCCCAGCGCGGGCGCCATTGCCGCGTTCGGCGCGTTTAACCTGCTGTGCGCTCCGTGCTTTGCCGCCATGGGCACCATCCGTGCCCAGATGGACTCCGCAAAGTGGACCGCCGTCGCACTCGGGTATGAGTGCGGCTTCGCTGGGTGGTCGGCCTCATGATCAACCAGTTCTACCTGGCGGCGACCGGCGTGGTCGGCGTGTGGACCATCGTCGCCGTCGCATTCGCCGTGGCTATTGTGTTCCAGCTCGTGCGCCCCATGCCTTCATACGCATGGGATGAGGGCATAGGGTGCGCCTGCGCCACAAAGGCTTCAGCCCTTTTTGGCAGCCGGGTCGAATGTGCAGCTATCCACCGTGATGGTTGGGATGCAATCCGGCTGCCCGTGCGGGCTCGCGGCCCGTTTCGACGCGGTGCTCGACGGATATGCTTGCATGCTCAGGCATCCGCTTGCCGCAAATACGGCGTTTTTGTAACGAGTTTTTTGACAGCTCGAGTAGACCCCTGTTTTTGCCAACAAAACCCCAGTTGGCGAGTGCGCAAAATGGGCCTGTACGTAGGCGCCTTCGGATTTCGTTACAAAAACGTCCGATTTCGGGCATGATGGGTTTGTCTTTAGAAAAAGGAGTTGTATGTCGGCTATCGACTTTGTGATTCTCGCGTTGGTCGCGGTGGCGTTCATCGCGGTCGTGCGTCGTATTCGCAAAAGGGGACGTGCGCTGATTGCGCGAGCGCGGGATCGTGCAGCGGGTCATGCTCCAGCTGCTCTTCGTCTGGGAATGCCGCTTGTCCCGCCTGCGAGGGCGTGGACCGCGTGGCCGAGAAGCTCGCTCGCAACGTCGGCAAATCGTGAATCCGCGGCGTCCCGTGCTAAGCTGGGCGTGAACGCTCTGCCAGCCAGCGGGAAGGAATAACCGTGAATACGTTCGGTCGCGCCGACCAGTCCCTCAAGTACTTGCGTCTTCTTTCCCAGCAATTCCCCACGCAGCAGTCCGTCTTCACCGAGATCATCAACCTGCAGGCAATCCTCAATCTGCCCAAGGGCACCGAGCATTTCATGAGCGACCTGCACGGCGAGTACGAGGCGTTCCTGCACATCCTGAACAACTGCTCGGGCGTGGTACGGGAGCACGTCGACGACATCTTCGGCGACACGCTCGCCGAGGAGGAGAAGGCGGACCTCTGCACGCTCATTTACTACCCGCACGAGAAGCTCGAGCTTGCGCATCGCATGCACCTCGATTCGCCGAGCTGGTACAAGACCACCCTCGACCGCCTTCTGGTGGTGACGCGCTCGCTGTCCAGCCGATACACGCGATCCAAGGTGCGCAAGGCTATTCCCCACGATTACGCCTACATTATCGACGAGCTGCTGCACACGCACCCGGACGAGAACAACTACCGCGTTCGCTATCACGAGCGTATCATCGATTCGATCTTCGAGACCGATGCGGGTGAGGACTTTATCTGCTCGCTTTCCGACCTGATCAAGCGCCTGGTTATCGATCACCTGCATCTGGTGGGCGACATCTTTGACCGCGGCGGCGGGGCCTCGAAGATCATGGACCGGCTTTCGAGCTATCACTCCTTCGATATCCAATGGGGTAACCACGACCTGCTATGGATGGGTGCCGCAGCGGGCCAGCCCGCCTGCATCGTCACGGTGCTGAGGAATAACCTGCGCTATGGGAACTACGAGATTCTCGAGAACGATTACGGCATCTCCCTGCGCGAGCTCGTCGCGTTCGCGGAGCGTAGGTATCGTCCGGTTCCCGAGGGCGCGTCGGGATTGGCGGCGACGCTCACGCCACTCATGAAGGCCGTGAACGTGTTGCTTTTCAAGCTCGAAGGGCAGATCATCAGACGCCATGCCTGCTTTGACATGCACGATCGGTTGCTGTTAGAGCGGATTGATTTGGAAGCGGGTACGGTCCGGCTACCGGATGGTCGGGACTACGCGCTCGCGACGTGCGATTTCCCCACGCTCGATCCAGAGCGCCCCTATGAGCTACGTGAAGACGAGCAGCACATTGTAGACCGCCTGGTGGCGGAGTTTACCACCGCGGATCACCTGCATCGCCACGTCAACATCTTGTACAGCCACGGATCCATGTATCTGGCGCATAATCGCAACCTGCTCTTCCACGGGTGCGTTCCCATGAACGAGGATGGCACGTTTTCGAGCATGAACTGCCTGGGCACGTGGCGGAGCGGCCGGGACTACCTGGACTTCTGCGATGAGATTGCCCGTCGCGCTTGGCGTACGCACGACCAAGATGCCCTGGATTGGATGTGGTACCTGTGGATTGGCATGAAATCCCCTGCGAGCGGGCGCCTGGTCAAGACGTTCGAGCGCACGTATATCGATGACCCTTCCTGCTGGCAAGAACCCATGGATCCGTATTTTGAGCTGACGCGCGACGAGGGCGCCTGTGACGCCATCATGGCGGAGTTCGGCTTGATACCCGGAACGGGACACATCATAAATGGGCATACGCCCGTGCACACCTCCGAGGGCGAGCAGCCCATCCGCGCGCACGGACGCCTCTTGGTGATCGATGGAGGGTTTTGCAGCGCATACCATCCTAAAACGGGGATTGCGGGGTACACCCTGATCTCGAGCTCACGCGGGTGCCGCCTCAAGGCGCATCAGGCATTCGAGAGCGTTGAGGCGGTGCTCACACGTAACGCCGATATCGTGAGCGAGACCGATCGGTTCGATGTCGCCGAACGTCGTCGTATGGTGAGCGACACCGATACCGGCGTGCAAATTCGCGAACAGATCGCCGACCTGCGCGCCCTGCTTGAGGCGTATCGCACAGGTGTGTTGGAGGAACGCCTGTAGGTGACTTTCCCATCGGGATCGAAGCGGCTTTGTTGCACCAGGGTTTGGCTACCGGAGCAACTCCCAGGGTTCTTTGCCGAGGGCGAAGGCGAGTCGGTCGAGTGTCGAGAGCTTGAGGTTATCGCGTCCCTGTTCGATAAGGTCGAGCGTGACCCGGCTGATGCCGAGCTGCAAGCTGAAATCGACCTTTGACAGGCCGAGATCTTTGCGAATGGCGCAGATGTTCCTGCCCAGGGTATGTTGCGAGCTCTCATTCATGCTACGAGCATGCCCGCGCAAAAAAGCGAAACGTAAACTGCGCTTTACGTTTCGGCCTTTCGCATAGGGATTACAGAAGTGCGGCGAGGGGCGTCCCTTCCTGTCATTGCGCATCGAGTCGTCGCCGTTCATGGCGACGCGGGCTTTGCTGCATGCGGAGTTATCCACATGAGGGATACGCCGAGATGCTCCAACCTTACGGCGACCCGACAATAATCTGCCGTCTGTCCGCCTTCTTTCAACACTGACGGAATTGTAGGTATCTTCGAAAATGAATAGGGGGTACGTAAAGTGCGCCTACAGCGATATGAAATGCAGAAAGTATGCGCAAAGATAGAAATATAGCCACAATTCATGCAGAACGGGAGGTTGGCCTGGAATTGCGGAAAACCTGACACGCATCTGACGCAATGCCAAGCGATCAGACATATACCTGACGTTGTGCCATCGACGTTTCGTACCGTTGTAGACGAGCGGTATCGGAAAAAGGAGAGCGGATATGGCACAGGTAAAGACGTGCGATTTGGTCGAAACCGAGCAGAAGGCACCAGAGGGTGAGACGGGTGGAGCCCAAGAGGGGGTGTCAGTTCCAACGCTGAGGAGAGCCGTCCATCGTGCTCGCATCTTGAGGGACATTAAGCTGCGCACGAACGAGGTCAGTGCGACCATTGTGATAGCGCCCGACGGGTTTGGAAAGACGACCCTGCTTTGCCAGCGCGTGGCGGAGGTCCAACGGGACTCCAGTCGCGGCGTCGCACGCATGATCGATGCGGCGGGGATGGATGGCGAGGAGCTGTATGGGCTGCTGGGAGAGTTGGAGATGCATCTTGATGCCCGCATGCGCCCGCTGGTTGCAATCGACAACCTTCCAACGCTCCACGGCGCGGCACTCGAAGGAGTTGCGGGAAGGATGCGCTCGCTTCATCGGAGGGGCTTCGAATTCTTGCTGGCGTGCCTTCCCGGCAATCGCGCATTCGCGAACGGTATGGGCGATGCCTATAAAGTCACGCCTCAGGCCCTCGTGGTCCGTCCGCGCGAATACTCGGATTGGACGCGGATGCTCGGAATCTCCGGAGAGCTCGACGTGTACGATTTGACCCAGGGGATACCCGCGCTCGTCGCGATGCTCGGCATTGTCGACGGTCGGCAGCTGAGCTTGGAGGCGTTTTCTCGCGCAGCCGTTGCGTTGTACCGGGGCGCGCTCGAGGAGATGCGTCGCGGAAGGGATTCCCTGTACCGAACGGCTTGCCTGCTCGTATTGACGGGCGCGGGATCGCTCCGCGACTTCGAGCGCATCGGCATGCGTGTGCGCGTGCAGAGCTGGTCGCGCATCGCGCGCGAATACCCGTTGTTCGGAGTGGATGTTGAGCAGGGGACGTATCGCTGTCTGGTGCAGGGAAGCAAGGCAATGGGCGAGCTATGTTGTCAGATGACGCGCGCACGCCCACTTTTCGCGGTGCGTGCCATCAAGATCCTCATGGCGGCGGACAACGTCGACCGTGCCGTGCGCATCGCGGGCATGCTCGAACATACCGAGGATGCACTGGGGGTCCTGACGGAGCACCCGACTTCGTTTGCGTTGAGCGGCAATGTGGCGTTCGTGCGCGACATGATGGAGTCGATGGGGGATGTCTCCGCGGCGTCGACGCCAGTGGGAGGCGTGCTGGCGCTGTATCTCTCGGCATTGATGAGCGGGGAATTTCGTCTCGCCCGTGCATTGGGCAGTGAACTCAGGCGCAGGAGGAACGAGATCAAAGGGGAGGTTGCGCCGGAGTCATGGGCGCAAGCACGTGCCTTGTGCAACATGTGGCAGGATTGTAGGGGCATCGGCCTGCCCGAGATCGACGCCGCGTTCACGCAGGGGCATGCGACCGTCGCATCCCAAGATCTAGAGCTTCATGCCAGGATATATGCGGAGCTCATCGGTGGATCTGGGGACGTCACGCTCGAAAGTCACATACAGGGCTTTACTGAGCTGTCCGGCGAAGGAGTATCCATTCCTCGGGTGCTGCTTGCGTGCGATCGTGCACTCGTCGATGCGATGTGTGGGGATATGGGCGATGTCCGAGCGATGGATGCGAACATGCAAAGGATGGCGACGAGGCTTTTGGAGCGCAAGGTAGCGCCCATAGCCACGCATATTCGCATGGTTGCCGCGACGTGCAGATTATTCTCCGGTCTTCCCGTTGCCGATGAGCGCGCGTTCATCGATGCCGGCACGCTTTCCGTTCGCACCTCGGATCTTGCGACGCAATTGTTCTGCCTGGTGGGAGAGGGTTGGCAGGCCCTTGTTCTCGGGCAATGCTCCAACGCCCTGTTTCGCGCACATCAGGTGCTCAAATTGGCAACTGAGGACCAGCGTGTGGTGATGGCATGGGCTCGCATGCTCGAATGCTGTGCGCATCTCGCCGACACACCCCGTATGGCACTTGATGGCGAAGCGGACCTGCTTGATCTTGCAGAACCGGCGCAGACACCGGCCGAGGCTTGGACGGCTGCGTTGAGACTCGCTGCGGCCCATAGATCGTCGGAGCTCAGCGCATGGTGCTCGCTGAACAAGAAGATGCTGCTCACCAAGGGCTTCACCGCGTTCGCCCGTCAGGCGGTCGCCGTGCTGGGCGATAAGGTGGGGCTGATCACCCGGGTGCTCCCCGGCGATTATGCGATGGCCGCCGGAATGGATTCGGAGCCGCGCCGCGGGAAGGCGAAGCGCCTTGGGAGGGCTCAGACGATGCGGATCTGCTGTTAGGCCAGGTGAATGTGAGGCTCTTTGGAGGATTCCAAGTTGAGCGCGGTGGCCATGTGGCGACCGACGCAATCTGGCGACGCAGGAGGGCGTGCATCATTGCCGCCCGCCTCGTCTTGGCTGCGGGGGCCTTTGTGGGGCGCAAGGAGATCGGAGAGGAGGTGTGGCCCGACAAAGACTATCTTCATGCGCGTGAGACGCTGTACGCCGGCCTTTCGTCGTTGCGGTCGGCTTTTGGCCAAAGTGACGATGGCCCCCAATATGTGCTGACGCAAGGCGAGGGGGTTGCCATCAACACGGAGTATGTGGTTTCGGATACGATGCGTTTCGATGCTCTTGCCAGGGACATTCTTCTCGGCCGCGCGAGGACGACGGGCAGGCAGCTCATCGAGGCGTGTTTGCGGCTGGATGAGCTTTATACCGGCCCCTTGTACGTCCCGAACTTTGGAGATACCTCATTCTATGTGCGGCAGCGGCGCCTGTACCAAACCAAGTTCGTGGACTGCATGATGCGCGGCGCGCATGTGGCGCTGGAGCTGGATGATCTGCCCGTCGCGTCATGGCTTATCGATGCTGCTTTGCGCCAAGCCCCGCTGCGGGAGGACGTCATCCGTGCCGCGATGCACATATACGACAAGGGCGGGCGTCGTCGCGAGGTGGTCGAACTGTACAACAGCCACGTGCATGTGCTGGAACAGGAGCTGCACTCCCTGCCCGAGAGGGAAACGCAAATGGCGTACGAGGCGATAATTCACGGTGATAGAGAGGTGGAACTTCTGGCTTAGCGTCACCAGGGTCCACTGCAGAGCGAACTCGTGCAAAAAGGGGCGACCCGCTGGCCGCCCCTTGAGTTGATCGAGCAGGTAATCGAGTAATTAATCGAGTGTGATGTGCTCGATGTCCTTGCGGCTGCTGACGCGGTACAGGGCAAAGCGATGACCGATCACCTGGACGACTTCGGAGCCCGTGCGCTCGGCGAGTTGGTCGGCCGCCTCGCGGCAGGAGAGTAGGCTGCCATCTTGGACGGCGCACTTGATGAGCTCGTGCGCCTCGAGGGCCTCTTCGGCCTGCTTGGCGATCGCGTCGGTTACGTCGGCTTTACCGATGAGGACGACGGGGTTGAGGTGATGGGCGAGGGCGCGAAGCTGACGGACCTGCTTGCCGGTGAGTGCCATGTATCTACTCGCTTTCTGCGGGAGCGGTTTTTGCAGGTCAACGATACCGCACCCAGCCTCGTCCGACAAGCTGTTTGCATATGAAGACCACGTGGGTGAGCATTTAAAATACGATTTCGAGGCGAGCGAGAATACCCGACTACATGGTCCGCGTGTGCGGTTTTGATTTTGGCGCGCGGCAATCTCGTTGCTTCTTGTGTTTCCACTTGTTCCGGTGCGCGGGTGGGAAAGCGCGCGCGCTAAAATAGAGAGAACGCAAAACATGAACGTACGATCCGCAAAGGAGACCGCCATGTCCATTACGCCCCAGGAGATCGCCGAGACACGCGGTATGGTCTCAGAGCACAATTTGGACATTCGCACGATCACCATGGGCATATCGCTCATGGGCTGCGCCGACGAGAATCAGGATCGCATGTGCACCAAGGTGTACGACCACGTTACCCGCACGGCGGAGCATCTTGTCGAAACGGCAGAGAGCCTTGAGCGTGAGTACGGTATCCCCATCGTGAACAAGCGCGTTTCGGTGACCCCGGTCGCCCAGATCGCGTCGGCGTGCTCCGATGAAGATCTTGTGCCCCTCGCGTATGCCCTCGACCGCGCCGCCGAATCCCTTGGCATCGATTACCTCGGCGGTTATTCGGCGCTCGTCCACAAGGGCATTGGCAACGCCGACCGCCGTCTCATCAGCTGCATTCCGCGTGCGCTTGCTGAGCGAGCCGCGTGTGCTCCAGCGTGAACGTCGCCACCCTGCGCGCTGGCATCAACATGGATGCGGTGCTCATGGCGGCCCAGACGATCATCGATGCCGCCAAGCTCACCGCCGATCGCGAGTGCGTGGGCGCGTCCAAGTTCGTCTGCTTTGCCAATATGGTCGAGGACTCGCCCTTTATGGCGGGTGCCGTGCATGGTTCCGGCGAAGCTGACGCCGTCATCAACGTGGGCGTATCCGGCCCCGGCGTCATGGCAGCCGCCCTCGAGGAGCTGCCCGAGGACGCCGATATGATGCAGGTCGCGGAGCGCATCAAGCAGACCGCCTTTAAGATTACGCGCGCTGGCGAGCTCATGAGCCGCGAGGCCGCTCGCCGTCTGGGCGTCGACAAGGGCATCGTCGACCTCTCGCTTGCCCCCACACCCGCCATCGGCGACTCCGTTGCCCGCATCCTCGAGATCATCGGTGTTGGCCAGTGCGGAGGCCCCGGCACCACGGCGGCACTCGCACTGCTCAACGACTGCGTTAAGAAAGGCGGCGTTATGGCGAGCTCCTCGGTGGGTGGCCTGTCTGGTGCCTTCATCCCCGTCTCCGAGGACGCCGGCATGATCGAGGCAGCGGAGGCTGGTGCGCTCTCCCTCGAGAAGCTCGAGGCCATGACTTGCGTGTGCTCTGTGGGCCTCGATATGATCGCCGTTCCTGGCGACACCGATGTCGAGACCATCGCGGGCATCATCGCTGACGAGATGGCCATCGGCGTCATCAACAACAAGACCACCGCCGTCCGCATCATCCCCGCTATCGGAAAGGGCGTCGGCGAGTCGGTCGATTACGGCGGCCTGTTCGGTCGGGCTCCCATCATGCCGGTCAACAGCCATGCCGGCACGGTGTTCGCCCATCGCGGCGGCCGTTTCCCGGCACCCATGAATTCGCTCAAGAACTAGCGAAGCGTCGAGGTAATCTCGGTTGATGCGCAGGTGAAGTCTAGCGCGGACGGGGTCTTAGGACCGGCCCGTCCGCGCTTTTGTCCGCTTAGGTCGATTGCGGCGTTGATTCGACAAAGATGTTGAGGTTTTTCGTATTCATTTCGGGTTTTGTCGAGTAGCAGCCCCAAATCCCCAACATGTACCTGCGTGTTTGTTGGGAAAAACCGAGCTCTACTTGGCAAAACCGGAAAACGATACGAAAAACCTCAACTTCCAAGCTGGATGGCGTTAACCGAAGACTTTTGCGGCGATGCGTGCGGACTCCGCGGCGTCTTTGGCATAGAAATCGGCGCCGATCTGCTCTGCATATTCGGGCGTGAGCACGGCTCCGCCCACCATGACGAGCGTTCCTGGGGCCTCGCGGTGCAACAGGTCGATGGTTTTCGCCATATTGGGGACGGTCGTGGTCATCAGTGCGGACAGGCCCACGAGCTTAATGTCGTGTTCGCGCACCGCATCGAGCACGGCCTGCGGCTTTACGTCGCGTCCGAGGTCGATCACCGTGTATCCGTAGTTGTCGAGCAGCATTTTGACGATGTTCTTGCCGATGTCATGGATATCGCCCTCAACGGTGGCCACGCAGATCGTTCCCTTGTCGAGCTCCTTACTGGCGGGCATCTGCTCCCGTATGACGTCAAAGCCCGCACGCGCCGCTTCCGCCGAGGCCATGAGCTGCGGCAAGAACAGCTCTCCTCGATCGAAGCGCGTCCCAACTTCGTCAAGGGCGGGGATAAGGTGAGCATCGATGAGGTCGAGCGGGGAGAGAGTGTTCAGCAGTTCGCGTGTGAGCTCGGCCGTCTCGCGTTTGCGTCCGGTGAGCACGAAATGGCCGATTGACCGCTCGGAGTTCGGGGAAGGCGCGCTCGGCGCATTCCCATCGACGCGTGTGGAGGCGGTAGCGTCCGGCAAACGGATGGCCTTGTCGTCGGACTTCGCGTATGGATCGCGCCATCCCGCGTAGCGCTCGATGTAATCGCGTGCGCCGGCATCCTCGCCATTGAGGACGCGGAAGGTGCGCACGGCGTCCATGTAGCGATCCGAGCCGGGGTTGAGGATCGGGGTGTCCAGTCCGGCTCCGAGGGCGGCGGCGAGGAACGCGCCGTTGAGCAGGGGCCGCTGCGGCAGTCCAAAGCTGACGTTCGACACGCCGAGCGTGCACTTGACCCCCAGGCGTTCCTTGACCATCGAGATGGCACGGAGCGTCTCGAGCGCTTGACGCTGATCGGTCGAGACGGTCATGGCGAGGCAGTCGATGAGGAGGCGCGAGCGCGGGATGCCGTGTCGCTCGGCTTCCCCCACGATGCGCGCGGCGATTTCGAACCGCTGCTCGGCGGTGGTGGGGATGCCCGCCTCGTCAAGCGTAAGACCGATGACGTTGGCTCCGTATCGCGCGGCGATGGGCAAAATCTCGTCCAGGACCTCTTGCTTGCCGTTGACGGAATTGATGATCGGCTTGCCGGGGTACCGCCGGACGGCGGCCTCGAGCGCGGCGGGGACGGTGGAGTCGAACTGGAGCGGCAGTGTGACGGCCCCCGAGAGGCGTTCACCGGCGACTTGTAAGGCATCGACCTCGTCGATATCGGGGAGTCCCACGTTGACGTCGAGGATATCGGCCCCCTGCTCCTGCTGCGCGATGCCCTCGCTTACGAGATAGTCGAAATCTCGAGTGCGGAGCGCCTCCTTGAGCCGCTTCTTGCCCGTGGGATTGATACGTTCGCCGATGACGGCGATGGCTCGGCTTTCGGTGGGAAGCGAGATGAGTGCTTGGGCGCTCGTGACGGTGAACGCCTGGGGCACCTCTCGCTTGCGCGGGGTGCGCCCCCGCAGCACATCGGCGATGAGGGCGATGTGACGGGGATCGGTGCCACAGCATCCTCCGAGAATACCAACGCCGTCGTCCACCATGCCACGAACTGCCGCGGCGTACTCCTCGGGCCCGATGTCAAAGACGGTGCAGTCGTGTTCGACATGGGGAAGACCCGCATTCGCCTGGACAATCAGCGGCTTTTCCGTGACGGCGAGCATGCGCTGGGCAAGTGCGCGCAGCTCGTGCGGCCCTTGGGAGCAGTTGATGCCCAGCGCGTCGACCCCAAGGGCATCGAGGGTGACGGCGGCGACTTCTGGGGAGGTGCCCAGGAACGTACGGCCATCTGCCTCAAAGGTCATCGTCACGAAGATGGGAAGCCCGGTGTTTTCGCGGCAGGCAAGGATGGCGGCCTTGACCTCGAGTACGTCGGTCATCGTCTCGATGATGAAGAGGTCGGCGCCGGCGTCCGAAGCAGCTCGAGCCTGCTCGGCGAATGCGTCGTATGCCTCATCGAAGCTGAGCGTGCCCAAAGGGCGCAAGAGCGCGCCGAGCGGACCGATATCGGCGGCGACCAGGTGAGCGCCGGCAGCACGAGCGCACGAAACGGCGGCAGCGTAGACCTCGTCGACCGTGGCACGGCCATCGAGCTTCAATCGGTTCGCCCCAAAGGTGTTGGTGGTGATGACATCGCTGCCTGCCTCGACGTACGCGCGATGGATGGCCTCGATGTGCTCGGGGTTCGTGAGGCAGAGCAGTTCGGGAAGTTCTCCGGCAGCTAGTCCGGCGGCTTGGAGCATGGTTCCCATGCCGCCGTCGAATAGCAGGTGACAGTCTCCGCTGATGGCTTTGTGCAGCAAGGTGTCCATGAGTCTCCTTGTCGTTGGATGGTCTTTCATCCTAACAGGTGGTGCCGCGTTTGCGCATGGAGCAGGAGGCGCGCATGCGGCAGATGGCGCATCGCGCCGGCGCATCGGCGGCACGGGGCGGCCCCTCAAAAACGCCGATCATGGCGCTTACGGATTTACTGGGCACCATGAGGTTGGTGGGTGTGACGGTGAGCCCGATGCGTCGGGTGGCGTCAAGGGATGCGAGGAGCCGCCCCTGCGCCTCGAGCGGGCAATCGCCATATCCGCACGAGAAGCGCCAGTTGCATGAAAGGCCGGCGGCGGATGCCGCGTCCTGCACCATGGAGTCGAGATGTCCGACGGCGGACTCGATGAGCGCGGAGGACGCTGCATCGTAGATTGCGGCATCCAACGGGCTTTGTGCGCCGAGCGCGCGCAGGCGCCTCTCGTTGTCCATGCCGAGCGTGCATGCGAGCACCGTGCACCAGCGTGCGTCCTTGAGGTGGCGGTAGATGTCACGCCCCCTGAGGGTTACGACCGTTCCCGTGAGGCGAATACACGCCCTCCCCTCGTCGTCAAGGGTGGAGGCGTCTACGGGAAACGTCGCGAAGACGCCTCGCGCCCGTCCATGGGCTTCGACGTCGCGTGCGACCCGCTCGATCCTGCACGCCAGGTCGTCTTCGATGTTCTGTCCCGTATGCCCCAGATATCGCAGCATTTCATTGCGGTCAATCGCGAGGGGATCCTCCGTGCCTCCAAGCGTGACGACGCGCGGCCCCGCAAGCGCGCCGGGGAGCTCGCGCATGTTCGACGACGTGGCCTCGGTTTGCGTATCCACGGCTAGCGGGTCTCTTGACGAAGGGCACTCATAGCGGCACGGGCGACGCTCGGTCGGTTCATGGTGTAGATGTGCAGGCCGTCCACGCCGTGGTCGGCGAGGTCCTCAAGCTGGCGGCACGCATATTCGATGCCGGCGGCACGCAGGCTGTCCGGATCGTCTTCAAAACGCGCGAGCAGTTTGATAACGGGAGAGGGAAGCGAGGCGCCGCACATGAACACCATGCGGCTGATCTGCTGCTTTCCCATGAAGGGCATGATTCCGGCGGTGATGGGGACGGTGATGCCCGCGGAGTCCGCAAGCTCGCGGAAGCGATAGAAGTAATCGTTGTCGAAAAAGAGCTGCGTCACGAAGAAGCTCGCTCCCGCATCCTGCTTTTGCTTGAGATGGCGCATGGAGCGCGCGAGGTCGTCGCATTCCAGGTGGCCTTCCGGATACGCCGCCGCGCCGACGCAAAAGCCCGCCTCGACGAGCGGCGGGATGATGTCCTTCGCATAGCGGAAATCGGCGCAGCCCGGGCCGGTCGGGGCTCCTTCGGGGACATCCCCGCGCAGCGCGAGCACGTTTTCCACACCCGCCGCGCGCATCTCGTCGATCTTCGCGGCGAGGTCCGCGCGCTTGAGCGAGATGCAGGTGAGGTGGGCGACCGAGGGGATAGCGAGTTCCGTATCGATCATCTGGGAGATCTGCGTGGTGGCGGCGTTGTTGCCCGATCCTCCAGCCGAATAGGTGACGCTGATGAAGTCGGGCCCCAGGGGCGCGAAGGAGGCGGCGACTTCTCGAGCTCGCTCGAGCGTGAGCTCGCCTTTGGGCGGAAACATCTCGAACGAGACGGGGAGCCTGCGGAGCCGCTGCGCCGTTTCGAAGATATCGGATATATACATGGTGAGCCTTCCCCTTGCAATGATGGCGATTCACTATAGCGCAGCGGAGCGCTGGTGGGCGGGAGGGGCATCCACGATATATATTGGTTACGAAGGATGCCGCGCGCAGCCAGCTTTGATTGCCGCTGTGCTCACCATAATCTAACTGGTATTTTGTGTGTAATGCCAATCTTGCCCCGCATAACCGTTCACCGTTCGATGGCGCACGCTGGCGGCTCCGCCGGGAAGCGGACGGTATAAAACTGACATGCTGTACCTCATATATGGCGAAGCTATGCGTCGACATCGGGTCGACGATAGAAGGAGGTTGCATGAGTACATTGCACACCCAAAGCCGCCCCGGGAAGGGAGCGCACCGTACGCGTGCGAAGCGCGTGCTGTGCGCGGCGCTGGTGGGCGCTTTGGCGCTTGGTGCTCCTGCGGTGTCGGCGGTCGCGGCGGGGCTGGGTCCCTCGCTGCGTTCGCAGTCGACGACGCAGATGAGTTCCAGCCCGAGGTCGTCTACATCAACAGCGTGACCGATCCGGATCAGCGCGTGCAGGGGTTCAACGAGAACTGGAAGTTCAAGTTGGGCGAGGTCTCGGGTGCAAACACCGAGGCGTTCGACGATTCCTCGTGGGATGTCGTCGACCTGCCGCATGATTACAGCATCGACCAGGATTACACCAAGACCGGCGAGGCGGAGAGCGCCTACAAGCCGGGCGGTATCGGCTGGTACCGCAAATCCTTCGAGGTGGGCAACGACCTTGCCGGCAAGCAGGTCCGCATCGACTTCGACGGCGTCTACATGGACGCGACCGTTTACATCAACGGCCAGGAGCTGGGCAGCCATCCGTACGGTTACACGCCCTTCTCCTTCGATCTCACGCCCTATCTCAAGGTGGGCGAGCAGAATGTCATCGCCGTTCGCGTGAACAACCAGATCCCGTCGTCCCGCTGGTACTCCGGTTCCGGTATGGGCCGCGACGTCGACCTGGTCGTGACCGACCCCGTCCACGTTGCCAAGGACGGCGTTCAGGTGACCACCCCGCAGCTGGAGTCCCAGAAGGGCGGCAACGTCACCACGCATCTGAAGACCTCCGTTGCCAACGCGGGCAAGTCCGAGGCCGCGGTGACCCTCGTCCAGACCGTGTTCAAGCGCGGTGAGAGCGTCGAGCAGGCCATCGGCACCCAGACCACGCAGGTCACGGTTGCCGCTGGCGAGACGAAGGCCGTCGAGGCCGACCTCACAGCGACCAAGCCCGAGCTGTGGAGCACGGATAGCCCGGTGCTCTACACCGTGCGCACGCAGGTAAAGATGGGCGACAAGGTCATCGACACCTACGATACCGATTTCGGCTACCGCTTCTTCAAGTTCGACGCCGCCAAGGGCTTCTCGCTCAACGGCGAGTCCATGAAGATCAAGGGCGTGTGCATGCATCACGACCAGGGCGCCCTGGGCTCCGTCTCGACGCGCGATGCGCTCGAGCGCCAGGTGAAGCTCCTGAAGGAGATGGGCTGCAACTCCATCCGCACATCGCACAACACGCCGGCCCGCGAGTTGGTCGAGATCTGCAACGAGCAGGGCATGCTGCTCGACCTCGAGTTCTTCGATGGCTGGACGTCGCAGAAGAACGGCAACTCCAAGGACTACGCTCGCTTCTTCAACAAGGCCATGGGTGAGTCCGAGCTCATCGCGCCTCCGCGGACAAGACCTGGGCGCAGTTCGATCTCGAGCAGAGCATCGCGCGCGACTACAACGCGCCCGCGATCATCATGTGGTCCATCGGTAACGAGATGACCGAGGGTACCGGTGGCATCTCCAACTTCAACCAGGTGCAGCAGAACCTGATCGATTGGGTCAAGGCCGTCGATACCACGCGCCCCGTCACCACGGGCGACAACCAGTACAAGAACAATGGCAGCACCACGCTGAACCCGCAGGCATCGCGAACGCCAAGGGCATCGTCGGCCTCAACTACGCCGACGGCAACGTGTATGACAAGGCTCATCGCGAGCATAGCGATTGGATCTTGATCGGTTCCGAGACCGCTTCCGCCATCAACAGCCGCGGCATCTACAACACGCATGGTCAGGATGGCAGCGCCCAGCAGCTCACCGCTTACGATTACAGCGCGGTCGGCTGGGGCCACGTGCTCGAGGTTGGTACGATGTGCTCACCCGCGACTTCATGTCCGGCGAGTACGTGTGGACCGGCTTCGATTACCTGGGCGAGCCCACGCCGTGGAACGGTACGGACTCCGGTGCCAAGGGCACCTGGCCGTCTCCGAAGAACTCCTACTTCGGCATCATCGATACCGCCGGCCTTCCCAAGGACTCCTACTATCTGTATCAGAGCCTGTGGAACGAGGACGTCAACACCCTGCACATGCTGCCCGCATGGAACAGTGATGTGGTGAAGAAGGACGGCCAGAACAAGGTCGATGTCGCGGTGTACACCGATGCAGCAGCCGTCGAGCTGTTCTTCACGCCGAAGGGTTCCACCGAGCGCCAGTCGCTGGGTAAGAAGGCCTTCACGACCAAGACCACCGAGGGCGGCGTTTCCTATCAGATCTACGAGGGCGATGGCGCCTACACCGGTAACGATATCCATCGCAACCTGTACCTCACCTGGAAGGTCCCCTATGCCGACGGCACCATCACCGCCGAGGCATACAACGCCAAGGGCGAGAAGATCGACACCTCGACGTGGCAGGGTCGCCAGAGCGTGACCACCACCGGCAAGGCCGCGAAGCTCAAGGCCGAGGTCAATCGCGAGGGCATGACCGCGAACGGTACCGACCTCGCATACGTTACCGTGAGCGTGACCGATGTCGAGGGCAACGTCATTCCCAACGCGACCAACAACGTGACGTTCAAGGTGACCGGCTCGGGTAGCCTCGCCGGCATCGACAACGGCAGCTCGCCCGACCATCAGTCTTATCGCGATGACAACCGCGATGCGTTCTCCGGCCAGCTGGTGGGTATCGTGCGCGCGGGCGAGAAGGCTGGCGATGCCACCGTTACGGTGAGCGCCGATGGCCTCGAGTCCACCACCATCACGATCCCCGTCGCCGCCTCCTCGGATGCTCCCGAGGCGAAGACGGCCGACAGCCTGTACTTCGCGCGCTACCACTACGTGAAGACGGGCTCCGCGCTCGAGCTTCCCGCCACCGTTCAGGTGCGCTATAGCGACGGCGCGTCTGAGAACAAGGCTGTTAACTGGGATAACGTTCCTGCTGATAAGCTGGCGACCCCCGGCAGCTTCACCGTAAGCGGTACGGTCGCCGATACGCCCGTTCGCGCTACCGCCGTGGTCACGGTCGTCGACGATATCGCTGCGCTGCTCAACTACTCCACCACCGTGAGCAAGGGCGCCGAGCCCGTGCTGCCCGATAGCCTCCCGGCCGTTATGGCGGACGGCACCGTGCTCAACGCCAATTTCCCGGTGACGTGGAGCGCTGCCGAGGACGGCGCGTACGACAAGGCGGGCACCGTGATGCTTACCGGCACGTCCAACGTGTTCGGCAAAGATGTCACCGTTACCGCTTCGATCCGCGTCCAGGAGGAGACCATCACCATCGGCGGCAACATCGCCAAGGATGCGATGAAGATTACGCAGAGCGTGCCCGAGGGCAAGCAGAGCGATACGCTGATGGCGATCGTAGACGGCAAGACCGAGCCCGGTGCGAATACCGGCGGCGGTGCAAATCCCACGCTGTGGTCCAACTATGATTATTCTCAGGATGGCAACAAGACCGCGCAGGTTACCTTCGAATATGCAACTCAGCAGCGTTTCGGCCAGTTCAAGGCGACCTTTGCCAAGGACAGCTGGTCCGCTCGCTTCCCCGATGACAACGCGACGAAGTTCGAGGTGTCTGAGAACGGTAAGGATTGGACGCCGCTGACCGTTACCGAGACGCGCGCGGATGCCCAGGGCAATGCTCGCCTCTACACTTATGACTTCGCTCCCGTCACGGCGACCTTCGTCCGCATGACGGTGACGAACGCCGACGTGCAGACCGGCACTACTGCAAAGCCCTGCACCGCGATCACCGAGGTCGAGCTGAATACCGCTCAGGGTAGCTTCGTGACGAACGCGACCGCGAAGCTCGCCTCGCTCAAGGTGAACGGCACCGCCGTGCCGGACTCCGCCCTGAAGCAGGGTAGCTATAACACGCCCGCCGAGACCGCTAAGGTCGAGCCGGTCGCCGCCGATAACGCCGCCGTGACCGTGCTCCCCGCGCACGACGACAAGGTCCTGATCATCATCGAGTCCGAGGACCACAAGACCCGCAGTACCTTCACCGTCAACCTCGGTGCCCCCGAGACGATGGATCCCGCCGACGATTCGCGCGACTATCCGGTCGACAAGATCGTCAATACGGAGACCGGCAGCGTGCATGAGCCCGCTTCGGGCAACGAGGGTCCGCTGTCCTTTGCCTTCGATAAGAACAACGAAACCTACTATCACTCCCACTGGACCGCGACCACGCTCGACAACCTGTGGGTAACCATGGAGCTCGAGGAGCCCACCGCCATCGACGGTCTGCGCTATCTGCCGCGTCCTGCCAGCAGCGGTAGCCACAACGGCACCTTGTTCGGCGCCAAGCTCCAGTACAGCGAGGACGGCAAGACCTGGAAGGACGCCGGAACCGCAACCTGGCTTTCTCCCGAGGATGCCGACTACACGCGCGATTGGAAGCTGCTCCAGCTCGCCAAGCCCGTGACGGCCAAGTACTTCCGCCTGCAGGCTACGGCCACCTATGCCGACGGCGGCCGTAACAATGCGTTCCTGAGCGCCGCCGAGCTGCGCTTGACGAAGGCGAAGAGCACGACGACCGACATCGCCAGCGATGCCGTCTCCATCGAGGTTCCCGCTTCCGTTACCGTCGACCGTGTCGACGCCGAGCATCCCGTGGATGCCTCCGTGGTATCCGTCGTGGTCAAGCATGGCGAGAAGACCTTGGAGAACGGCGTGGATTACACGCTCGAGTTCGCCGACAACACCGCTGCCGGCACCGGCAAGGTGACCGTCAAGGGTATGGGCAAGTACGCCGGTTCTGTCGAGCGCACCTTCGAGATCAAGGTTGCCGAGCCCGTGCTCGAGGGCATCGCCATCAAATCGGCTCCCTCGAAGACCACGTACAAGGTCGGCGAGAAGCTCGATCCCGCAGGCTTGGTGCTGATGCTGAGCTACTCCAACGGAGACGCCGTCGATGTTGAGTACGGCGCCGATACTGCTGCGGCGTTCGCGTTCACGCCGGGTCTGGACGAGGCTTTCGCCGAGGAAGCCGCCGCGCTCGAGGTAACCGTTGCCTACGAGGCAAGACGGCCGTGTTCGACGTTCGCGTCGAGAAGGCCGCCGAGCCCGAACCCGAACCCGAGCCCGAACCCGAACCCGAGCCCGACGCC
>ENA-OPZN01000011-OPZN01000011.1-human-gut-metagenome-genome-assembly--contig:-NODE-11-length-89858-cov-6.826504_pt1 | contig 89858 bp, 77 predicted proteins | sample MGYA00242483_ERZ504503 | MGnify/ENA primary metagenome ERZ504503 (study PRJEB26092, sample SAMD00036285) | human gut metagenome | host: Homo sapiens | study: EMG produced TPA metagenomics assembly of... | reverse complement strand
CAGCAGCATGGTAGGCAGTGTGGCACAGCCCATGTTCAATCAGGTAGGAAGCGACCAGACACGCCAGCAGCGCGTTTTCCGCAAAATGCTCCGATTCACAGCCTTCATTGCTTTTCCTTCCATGTTGGGATTATCGTTCATCGCTCCAGAACTGATTACGATTACCATCACAGCCAAATGGCTACCAAGCGCACATATCCTGCAAATACTTGCAATAGGTGGCGCATTTATCCCCATTACAGCCCTCTATTCAAACCTTATTATCAGCAAAGGGAAATCCAATATCTTCATGTGGAATACCATCACATTGGGCATCCTGCAATTGATTGCCATGCTGATACTCAGCCCGTACGGACTGAAAAACATGCTGACAGTCTATGTGGCTATTAATATCGGATGGCTGTTTGTATGGCATTATTTTGTGTTCCGTGAGATAAAACTTTCTCTATGGGCCGCACTAAAAGATGTAGTTCCGTATGCTGGTATAGCTCTACTTGCCATAGCTGCGGCCTACTTTATCACTGGGCATATAACTGACATCTATCTGCTCATCCTTACCAAGATAACCGTTACAGCCATACTCTATGGAGGACTGATGTGGATATGCGGTTCAGAAACCTTCAAGGAAAGCCTCAGCTATCTGCTGAAGAAGACAAGAAAAAAATAAGATAAGTTTATCTATCTTTATTACTTTTGCAGATAGAAATTACAAATAAAACCTTTTATGAAAGAAGCCCTTACGCCACAGGTAAAAGTTTCGGTAGTAATGTGTACCTATAACGGAGAGAAATATCTCCGGGAACAGATTGAATCCATCCTGAACCAAACCTGCCCCGTTTACGAACTGATTATCCAGGATGACCGTTCTACCGATCGTACAGTTGAAATTGTCCGCGAATACCAGCAGAAGGATTCCCGCGTAAAGCTGTTTGTGAACGAACAGTCACTGGGCTTCAACTATAATTTCTCAACCGCTTTCACCCGGGCTACAGGAGAATACATTGCCTCGACCGACCAGGATGACATTTGGCGTACCGACAAGATTGAGGTACTGATGAAACACGTCGAAGGCTACAGCCTGTTATTCCACAATTCCCAGCTCTTCACAACAGACATCACACACTCCCTGGGAATGAAAAATGCATCCAACGTACTTTATAACCCGCTTTTCCTATTGATGAAACCCTATGTGCCCGGTCATGAATGCTTTTTCAGCCGCACCATCCTTCCGCGCTTCATGGAAGCTGTGGAAAAGGAACATCGTATATCCTACGATTCACTGTTGATGCTGGCAGCCGTGACCTGCGGACCTATAAGATTCATAAATGAAGCATTGGTGTACTGGCGCCGTCATCCCCAAGCCACTTCTTATCTGAGCAGCAGCCACTACAGCTTGCTGAAAGGATTGGTATCCGCAGTACAAACCCTAAGCAATAAGGATAAGCGCAAAATTACCCAACGTTATTTCATGGCTCTAAGCGATTACCCCTTTACAGACTATGCAGCTGCAAAAATTATACGTTGCATGAAAAAAGGGAATTTATGGGGCATTCTGCAAAGTTGTATGCTCTGCTGCCACAACCGTAAACAGCTTTATCCCTATCACAACCCGCTGCAATCATGTATCAAGTCATTTTTCACACCATTGTATTTCATTCGCGACTGCAGCCAATTCATCATCTGTTAAAATCGTAAGAATATGATTCGCTTCACCGTTTTTCCACGTTTGCGCATCCTTCCTCACCAGAAGGCCAATCCTTATATCCGTGATTTTGTAGCTGCATTAGAGCAGGAAAATGTATCCCAAGTGGTCAATCCGCCACACAAGAACCCATTGTTCAGCCTGCTGCCTCCCAAACGGTGGGGAGATGTATTTATATTTAACTGGTTCGAAAGTATTCCCGATTTCAAATACGGACCATTGCAGTCTGTTGTGGCAGTCTGCTTCGTCATACTGCTGAAACTATGCGGACGGAAAATAGTATGGGTATTACACAACAAAAAGCCTCATGCTGGAGGCCATGCACGATTGAAAAAATTCCTCACCCGCTTCATCGCACAAAAATCGGACCTTATCCTGACGCATGCCACCGAAGGTGTGAAAATGATTGAGGCTCATTATCCCTATGCCGCCGGAAAGATACATTTCCTTCATCATCCTACCAAAAACCGTCTGCCGGAATCACTACCTGCAGAAATGCCGAAATACGACATACTTATCTGGGGAAACATCTCACCCTATAAAGGAGTACTGGAATATCTTTCCTATCTGAAGAACAATCCGCAAGACCTCAAAGTATGTATTATTGGAAAATGTTCACCGAATTCATTAGCCAATGAGATACGCCAGATAGCGCCCCCGAACGTCACTTTTATCTGTGAAAGCCCTTCATTCGAGGAACTGGCACACTATATCCGGAAATCGGCGTTTGTGCTTGCCCCTTATTGTCCTGATTCGGTGCTGAGTTCAGGAATTCTGATGGATTCACTCTCTTTCGGAAGCAAGATTATCGGACCAGAAGTAGGTTCATTTAAGGATTATGCACGTGAAAAGCGCCTGAACGTCTACACGTTTCATGACTACGAGGATATAGAAAAAACGGTCGCCTGCTATAAAACGACTCCCATATCCCTTGAAGACTATCGGAGCTTTCTGAATGAAAACAACTGGGAGCACTTCGGAAACCGAATCATTAAATTAGTAAAATCCCTCAAATAAAATGACGAACACCTACGCACCTATCCTGCTATTTGTATATAACCGTCCGGAACATGTCCGCCGGAATATCCAGGCACTACTGAAAAATGAACTGGCAGCCGAAAGCGAATTGTTTATCTATTCGGATGCGGCAAAAGACGAAACATCACAGGCTGCCGTAAAAGAAGTACGCGCTTTTATCCGGTCAATACAAGGATTCAAGAAAATAACCATTACCGAACGTGCGGAAAACTGGGGACTCGCCCGTAGTATCATCGATGGAGTGACAACCCTGATAAACCGTTACGGTCGTGTCATCGTACTGGAAGACGACCTCGTCGTGGCCCCTCATTTCCTGCAGTTCATGAATGATGCCTTGGAAACTTATCGTGATGAAGAGCGGGTAGGTCATATCCAGGCCTGTGATTTTACTCATGACCCCTCCCTGCCCGATACTTTTCTCATTAAATGGACCGGAAGCTGGGGTTGGGCCACCTGGGACCGCGCCTGGAAACACTTCAATGCCGACGGAAAGGCACTGCTGACAGAATTGGAAAGCAGAAAGCTTACCTATACCTTCGACTTTAACGGCAAATATGGTTACACCCGTATGCTGCGCCGGCAAATTGAAGGTAAAAATAATTCATGGGCCATTCGCTGGAATGCTTCACTTTTTCTAAAAGACATACTCTCGCTTAACGTCGGGAAATCGCTGGTGCAAAACGAAGGATTCGATGGAAGCGGTACCAACTGCGGCGGAGGAGGATTGTACGCATCCGAATTGTACATGGAGCGACTTCCTGTAAAAAAGATTTCCCCTATAGAAGAAAATATACAGGCACGTAATGCCTATGTTCGCTACTATGCCCGCACCAATTCATTCATGGCAAAGGCCATACGACGCATCAAACGTACATTGAAAGGAGACTTCGGCGCATGAAAATATACTATTACCACACCCGACCTATTGCTTCTGCCCTAAAAGAATGGAAGGAGCATACACATCCTGGACATATCTTATACGGACTTACCCACTTCCCTAAAAATGGGATTAACCCAGTGCTTCACCCATACAAACATTTCACCTCACGCTGGAAACTGATGTGGTATAACCTACACACCATTCTAGGGTGTAAAGAAAATTATGATGTAGTTTATGGTACCTCTTACCGAGGACTGGAACTTCTTATATTCTTACGGGCTCTCGGCCTGTTCCGTAAACCAATAGCCGTCTGGCATCACCAAGCCGTCCCCCAAAGCAAAGGTTGGCTGAAAAATCTTCTTTCCCGCCTTTTCTATAAGGGTATAGACTGTATGTTCTTTTTCAGCCAGGCATTAATAGACGATTCCCTGAAAACTGGAAAGGTAAAAGAAAAAGACATGAACCTTATCCATTGGGGGGCCGATCTGGACTTCTACGACCGCATGCGAAACGAGGCGAAAGACAAAGAATTCATCTCTACAGGAAAGGAAAATCGAGACCTGGCAACCTTACTCCAGGCTTTCAGCCATACCGGACTGGAATTCGACCTCTATACTTCACCTGCCAACGGTGACCAGAAATATGAGGAAATCACCAACCGGTTTCAAGGGAAAAACAATATCCATATCCACATAGTAGAAGGTATCATACCGTATCAGTTAGCACTGGAGGTAGCTCGCTCAAAGGTTGTCGTCATTTCCTGCCTCAACTATCCTTACACTGTCGGACTGACCACACTGGTAGAGGCACTGGCTCTCGGGCTTCCAATCATTTCAACCCGAAACACCAAATTTGAAATGAATCTGGAACTGGAACAAGCCGGTATTTTAGTAGATTACGGTGATGTAGCAGGATGGGAAAAGGCTTTACAATATCTGCATGACCATCCGGAACAAGCCCTCAAAATGGGAGAAAACGGTAGAAAACTTGCAGAAACGACCTACAACCTGGAAAATTACAGCCGCGAACTTTCGGAAGTCCTGCTAAAAAGATTTAACCGGTAGCATGCTTTCAAAAAAGAATAATGTACCTTTGCAATAAAATTAAGCCGACAGACTAATGAGAGTACTGATCATCAATACCGCAGAACGCATCGGAGGAGCTGCCATCGCAGCCAACCGACTGATGGAAGCTTTAAAGAACAACGGAATAAAAGCCAAGATGCTGGTCCGTAACAAGCAAACCGATCAGGTGACGGTGGTTGCCCTCAAGAAATCATGGCGCAGAATCTGGCAGTTCACCTGGGAACGAATTGTCATCTGGGCCGCCAACGGCTTCAAACGGCATAACCTTTTTGCGGTGGATATTGCCAACACGGGTACAGATATTACCTCCTTACCAGAGTTCCGTCAGGCAGATGTGATTCACCTGCACTGGATTAACCAAGGCATGCTTTCCTTGAAAGATATTCAACGGATTCTTGCTTCCGGAAAGCCTGTGGTATGGACCATGCACGACATGTGGCCTTTCACCGGCATCTGCCATTATTCCGGGGAATGCGAGAAATATACTGCACAATGTCATGACTGTCCGCTTCTACTGAAGCCTCATCATCATGACTTGTCGGAAAAGACGTTCCATAAAAAGCAAAAACTCTACGCTACGGCTCCCATTACGTTTATAGCTTGTAGCCGATGGTTGGAATCTATGGCACGCAGAAGCAGCCTGCTGCAAGGACACACCATTACAAATATTCCTAATGCGATTAATACCAACCTGTTCAAGCCGCGTGCCAAAAAATTCGCACGCGAGAAGCTGCATCTGCCCACCGACAAGAAGCTTCTTTTGTTCGGCTCCATGAAGATTACGGATAAGCGTAAAGGAATAGACTACCTGATTGAGGCATGCAAACTGCTGGCTCAACAGGAACCGGAATTGAGTCAGCAATTAGGAGTAGTGGTATTAGGAAGTCAGGCCGAACAGTGCAAATCTCTCTTCCCCTTCCCTATCTATCCCATGAATTACGTGAGCAATGAAAAAGAGCTGGTAGATATATACAATGCCGTCGACCTCTACGTCACTCCTTCCTTGCAGGATAACCTGCCGAATACCATTGTCGAGGCAATGGCCTGCGGTATTCCTTGTGTAGGATTTAATGTAGGAGGTATTCCGCAAATGATTGACCATTTACACAATGGCTACGTGGCCCAATATAAATCGGCTGACGACCTAGCCAACGGCATTTGCTGGACGCTGACAGAGGGAGACTACGAAACATTAAGCTCCGAAGCTATCGCAAGGCCGTGACAACCTACTCTGAAGCAACTGTAGCCAGCCAATACATTCAAATATACAACCACATCACCGGAAAAAATGCATAACATTCATCATTTACATCCGAAGTTTTCCATCATCACGGTTACTTACAATGCCGGAGCCGTACTGGAAGACACTATTCAGAGTGTCATCACCCAGACCTACAAGAATGTGGAATACATCATCGTGGACGGAGGTTCCAAAGACAGAACTTTACAAATCGTTGAACAATACAAGGAACATATACATACCGTAATCAGTGAACCGGATAAAGGACTGTATGACGCCATGAACAAGGGAATCAAGCTGGCCACCGGCGATTACCTTTGCTTCCTGAATGCAGGTGACGAACTCCATGAAGACGATACTCTCCAACTGATGGTGCACTCCATTACAGAGACCACACTTCCGGATGTGCTGTATGGTGACACAGCCATTGTGGACGAAGAAGGACATTTCCTGCACATGCGCCGCCTGGCTCCTCCAGAAAACCTGAACTGGAAAAGTTTCAAGGAAGGCATGCTCGTATGCCACCAGGCTTTCTTCGCACGACGTGACCTTGTAGAGCCCTACAACCTTCATTATCGTTTTTCAGCAGACTTTGACTGGTGCATTCGCATCATGAAGAAAAGCCAGGTACTCCACCACACCCATCTGGTGCTTATCGACTACCTGAATGAAGGAATGACTACACGCAACCACAAAGCTTCCCTAAAAGAACGTTTCCGCATCATGTGCAAGCATTACGGTGTAGTATCTACCGTGCTGCGTCATGCCTGGTTTGTCATCCGGGCCCTGAAAACTAAAAAGCGTCCCAGTTAAGTGGCCTGAGCCTCTTCACTGGAACGCCTTTATTTCTTCAAACAAACTTCTCGGCCTGTTTACTTCTTACTTTTCTTTAGGGCTAACACAATGGCTGCCAGAATTGCCAGGCCCAATATGCCCAATGCAATGAAAGCAACAGTCTCGGTCACATGGAGTGATTTCGGGTCGAAAGTAAATTCTATCACATGTTTCCCGGCAGGCACATTCATCGCACGCAGGATATAATCTGCACGACCATGCGATACCTCTTTTCCATCAATGAACGAACGCCATCCCGGATAGTAAATCTCAGCAAAGACTACCGTACCGTCCTTCGGAGAGTTTACCTCATATTTCAAGGCATTAGGTTCATAGCTTGTCAATACAATCGTACTCAGGCTGTCTGCACCTGCAGAAGCTTTCACTTCGTTCTGGAACTTTTTATCTACCACTACTACGTGAGCCGGATTTACCTGATGCAGCGCTTCTATTTCTTCATTGGCATTGTTCACATATTGCACCTCGTTGACAAACCAGGCATTACCCAATGCATGAGGATTAAATACCGGAATAGTCTTACCCTGCTGCAACGGAATGATGAAATAACGTGTATTCAGCATATTCAGCACCGGAGTCAACGTATCGCCTACCTGGCTTAAATCAGCTTCCACCGAGGGTAAAGTCTTATACAGAGCCGTAATTTCACCCTGAATATGCTCATCAATCATTTCCTGATAACGGCGAAGCTTCGCTGCATGATACCCTCCAATACTTTTGTGCCAGTAAGCTGTATTGTTCTCATTAAAGGTATTGACCGACAGATTCAACACACGATAATCCAAAGATTTGTCCTGAAGTATTTGCTTGTCTGTTTCCGAAGGTTCCAGGAAAGGCTGCATTTCTGTGCCCTTTGCCACAAACTGCTCGTCATACAGATAGCGTTTGTTTACACTCCACATATCTACCAGACAAAGCAAAGCCAGCAAACCAACCAGCAGCTGTGCTTTCAGTTTTCCGGCACAGTATCCCCATAACAACACAGCTCCTATCAATACGACAAAGAAGCTCCTCCAGGCATCCGAAGTAAAGATGGACTTACGTATCTCTTCCAGGTTAATTAAAATCGGAGCCAGCTGATCGGCCGGAATCGCATTCTGCAATGCGTTCATTTCGGCAGAAGACACATACGAAGGGAAGAAGAAGCCTGGCGCCAATGCAAACAGCAGAGAAAGACCTCCCGTCAAAGCAAAAGTAATATAGAAAGACTTACGTGATTCATTCCACAACTGCGGACGTTCTACCACTTCTTTTAACGCCATAATGGCCAGCAACGGTATGGTAAATTCTGCAATGACCAGAATAGAAGATACCGCACGGAACTTGCTGTACATGGGCACATAGTCAATAAAGAAATCTGTCAGGCCCATAAAATTATGTCCCCAGGAAAGTAATATGGAGAATACAGTTCCACCCGCCAATGCCCACTTCATCGGTCCTTTTACAATAAACAATCCTAAAATGAAGAGGAACATGACAAAGGCACCTACGTATACCGGACCGGAAGTACCCGGCTGTTCCCCCCAATACTGTCCCAACTGACTATACAATCCCATATAGTTAGGGTCGGCCTTCTCCATAGCTTTCTCATTTTGAGCCAAAGGAACAGAAGCACCTCCTTTCACATTCGGAACCAGCAACGAGAAGGTTTCTCCGATGCCATAGCTCCACTGTGTGATGTAGCTTCGTTCCAACCCGCTATTGGTCTGGTTTGCACTGTTCTCCTTTACCAGCTCACTTTTGCCGCGCATGGTCTCCTTGCTGTACTCATACGTATGATATAGGTTTGACAAGTTCACACACACGCCCAACAGGCCGGCAACTACCAGTACCACACTGGCTTTGATAAATTGAGGCATCTTCTTTTCCCGCCATGCCATCACCCCATACGCAATGGCCATGAACAGCATGACAAACAAGAAATAGTAACTCATCTGCGGATGGTTAGCCACAATCTGCAAGGCCACAAACAAGGCTGTCACAATCCCCCCAGCCAACAGCTTACCACGATAAGCCAGCACCATACCGGCAATGGTAGGAGGAATATAAGCCAGTGCTACAAACTTCCAGATATGACCGGCCGCAATGATGATGAAGAAATAAGACGAGAACGCCCAGATAATGGCACCCAAGGCCGACATCCACACCTTAAAATCAAATGCACGCAAAAGAATGTAGAAACCCAACAGCATGACAAATACATACCACACGTAAGTAGGCAGGAACAGATGGTACACCTGCTGAATCCAGCCCAACGTATCGGTAGAGTCATAGCTCGGAGACATCTGGTAGGTAGGCATTCCTCCAAAAATGGAGTTTGTCCAGCGCGTACGTTCCCCCGTCTTCTCCAGGTATTCACTCATTTCACGTCCAGAACCGATGCCGGCTACTGCATCATGCTGAGCCAGAATTCGTCCTTCATTTACCGCAGGATAGAAATACGCAAACGAAATAAGGGCAAAAAGCACGATTACCACTACATCGGGTAATAGTTTCTTGAACAAGTTCATATTATTCATAATTAATGTTTTCGGCAGGCAAAGATAACACAATACTGCCTGAAAAGTCGTAAATTTGCCGCTGAAAAATCTTTTTTTTAACGCATGAAAATAGGAATCATTACGGCCATGTCTTCCGAACAGAAGCAACTGGCTAATCAACTCGAGAACAAGACTGAACGCAAAGAAGGCCCCTTCACCTACATTGAAGGAAACATCAAGCAAAATACCATCATCCTGATGCAATGTGGCATCGGCAAAGTGAATGCCGCTGCCGGAACGGTCGAACTTATCCGCAACTTCCAGCCCGACTGCATCATCAGTACCGGAGTAGCCGGCGGAATCGATACCTGCCTGAAAGTGATGGACGTAGTAGTCAGCCAGCAGATTGTGTACCATGACGTATGGTGCGGCGAAGGCAATGCCTACGGACAGATTCAGGGTCTCCCTACTTTCTTCCAGGGAAATGAAACCCTCTTCCAGTGTGCCCTTTCACTCGATACAGAAACGGCTATCCACGGAGGTCTGATTTGTACAGGCGACAAGTTTATTACTGACCGCAGCGAACTGGACGAAATCAAGCATAACTTCCCGGAAGGACTGGCTGTGGATATGGAATCGGCTTCCATTGCCCAGGTGTGCTACCTCTATCAGATTCCTTTCATCAGTTTCCGCATCATCAGTGACACTCCGGGAGCTGACAAGCACTTTGAACAATACCAGAATTTCTGGGGGGAAATGGCTGACCGTTCTTTCCACGTCACTGAAACTTTCCTGAAAGCATTACCCAACAAACTATAATCGCTTTATGAAAAAGATACCAAGCTTTACAGTAGACCATATTCGTTTGCAACGCGGTATTTTCGTGTCACGCAAAGATGAAGTTGGAGGTGAAATCGTTACCACCTTCGATATTCGTATGAAAGAGCCTAACCGTGAACCGGCCTTAGGTCCTACCGCTATCCACACCATTGAACACCTGGCAGCGACTTTCCTGCGCAATCATCCGGTATGGGCCGACAAGATTATCTATTGGGGACCAATGGGCTGTCTGACCGGAAACTACCTGATAGTAAAAGGCGATTTACAATCCAAAGACATTGCTCCGCTGATGACAGAAACCTTCCGCTTCATCGCCGATTATGAAGGTGAAGTGCCGGGAGCCAGTGCAAAAGACTGCGGAAACTACCTGATGATGAATCTTCCTATGGCCAAATGGGAAGCAGCCAAGTTCCTGCATGAGGTGCTGGAACAGCTCACCGAAGAAAACTTAAACTATCCGGCTTCCCTATAAAATCAAACTACCTGTTCCAAAAATACGAACAGGCTATCAGCCGGAAAACAAAGCGTGCCGGCAGGCGCTTTTCAGACAGCCTGCCGGCACGCTTTCAGTACTTCTTAGGCAGTACTCCAGTACTTTCACGGAAGTACCGCAGTACTGCCTAAGAAGGATTACTCAGCCTTCAATACCACTTCCGTTCCTTTCAAGAGAGGAGAAGTCAGTTTCACACGAATCTCACCTTTCTCGCCTGTAGTCTGGATATAAGCCAGCAAACGTCCGTGAAAAGCACGGTGGTGATTATCTGTATAATCACTCATATCTCCGTTATTTGAACCTTCCAATCCCAACAAACGTGCCGGACCTTCAATCTGACAAGTTACGTCGTTATCGCCTAATTTTACAATAGTACCTTGTTCATCCACCACTTCAATCGTCACATGTGCAGTAGCCTTATCCGGCGACAAGACTTCCTTATCCACAGTAGCCCGCAAGGCGTATGGACGTCCAGAGGTCTTGATGGCATAAGAGGAAAGCACTTTTCCTGTTGCATCACAACCTTCTGCACGCAATTCCCCATCCTGATAAGGAATATCCCAGTAAATGATACCGCTCTTATCGTCGTAAGGCTTCATCTGGCTCACTTCTTTTCCGTTCAGCAACAAACGGGCCTGCGGTGCATTGGTATAACAAACCACCCGAATCAACTGGCCCGGTTCGTAGTTCCACAAATCCCATGCATCCATTGATACCCAGTCGTGCTTGGGATACGTACCGATGTAAGTCACAGGTTTCTCACTCCAAAGCGAAGCTCGGAAGTATCCACGGGGTTTAGGGAAGCTGCCAAAGTCCAGCAAACCGGTATACAAACCTCTGGAAGGCCATCTGCCTGATTCACCCAGATAGTCCGTACCCGTCCAAAGGAATTGTCCGAAAATAAATTCCTTGTCGCGTACCGCATGCCAGGCTTCAATTCCCACACCGGTTTCACTACCGTAAATCACACGGTCAGGATAAGTAGCATGATCTTCATCATAACGGTTTTCCGTATAATTATATCCTACTACATCTACTGCTTCAGGATATTCTGTCTGATTCGACATTACCACTCCGGCCAATGCACCGGTAACAGGACGAGAAGTATCTACCGCACGTACACAGGCAGCCAGACGCTTTGCAATCTTACCGATACGCATGGCATCCGGCGCATCAGGCTTGTATCCTCCGAACATAGGCTGGTTAATGGTTGTGCCATCCAGCACCGGATGAGAATAAGGGTCATTCGGATAGTCTACCTCATTGCCGATACTCCACAAGAATATACAAGGGTGATTCCGGTCACGACGCACCATATCCGTCACATCGCGTTCAATCCATTCTTCAAAGAAATCAAATGTTCCGTCATAGCTTGGCTCACCGACATTCCATCCCTTTATCCATTTCCGTTTCGGGAACTCCCATTCATCCGAAGCCTCATCCATCACCAGGAAGCCCATTCGGTCACATAAATCATACAATACCGGTGCCTGCGGATTATGGCTCATACGGATGGCATTCACACCTATTTCTTTCAGGTTTCTCAGACGGCGCTCCCATACCTCAGGAGGAACTACTGCTCCCAGTACACCAGCATCATGATGCAGACATACTCCTTTCACCTTCATCCACTCTCCGTTCAGGGCAAATCCCTTGTTGGCATCAAACTTCAACGTACGGAGACCTACATTCGTCGAACTGCCATCTATCCGTTTGCCGTCACAAAGCAGCTCTGTCTTCAACGTGTACAGATAAGGTGCATCCAGATTCCAGCGGCGAGGTTTCTTCACCTTCAATGATACTGTTTCTTTCGCAATACCTTCAGCCTTATCCGCCACTTTCTTACGGCCCTGTGCTACCAGTGTACCTTCTGCATCATAAAGTGCCGCAGAAACCTCCAATGCACCAGCAGCCTTCACATGTTTCTCTACTTCCATATCGACTGCCACTACCGCCTGCTTATCGGTCAGCGAAGTAGCGTGCCAGCCTATTCCCCATTGGGCAAAATGAATGTCAGGAGCAGAAATCATCCACACATCCCGGTAAATTCCAGAACCGGTGTACCAGCGTGAATCGGCATAACGGCTGTGGTCAATACGGACTGCCAGCACGTTATCTCCTTCCTTCAGGTAGGGAGTCATGTCATACATAAAAGAGATGTATCCGTTCGGACGTTTACCAAGCAAGTGTCCGTTCAGATAAACCTCGCTGCGGTTATATGCTCCCTCAAAATAGATATAATGGCGTGCGGCCTTATCGGTAACCTGAAAATGTTTCCGATACCAGCCTATACCACCCGGCAAATAACCGGTACAGCTTGCCAGTGAAGGAGAAAGCTGTCCTTCTACCGACCAGTCGTGCGGTAAATCCAGCTTTCGCCATTTACTGTCATCATACGATGCAGAAGCACCCAGACTATCGTCTGACAAGCTGAACAACCAATTCTCATTGAATTTTTTGGCTTCGCCAAAAGATACTTGGGCTTGCACTGAAAAGCATGCAAGCAGAATGAATGAACAAAACAAAAAGAATCTGTTTCCCATAGAACCGTTTTTATTAATCATACAAATTATTTGCATAAGCTCAGAATAAGCTTACAAGAGTACATTTTTAGAAAAGCTAAAGTTACAGATGTTTTTCTGATAAAGGACAAGACCTATAAACAAAATAATAAAATCTCTATATAAAAATCTTTGAATCAGGAGCATATCCATTAATTATAAAGGGCTGACTCCTCAATGGAATCAGCCCTCCATGTTAAACAGTCTATATCTTAGCAATAACAGACTTATTCAATCTTAGTAGACTGCGTAAAACAATATTCAGATGCCTGTCCAGATTTTACTCCTACTCGTGCAAAGAAATAATCCTCAGAAGCTAAGCTTTCTGGAATATCAATCTCAGCAGTAATTTCTTGATCCAATGTAATGTTTGATCCTAAGCTAAGGTTTGCACGATTCGTATTATTATCTGTGATAAGAGTTTCTCCCAAATATATGCGTACATCTTCCAATGCAGCACCTTCAGAAACTTTCTTCACCGTAAATTTCGCAGTTACCTTAGAACCGTTTTTAGTGAACGAAGCATTCTTTATCACAAAATAAGGAGTAACAGGAATATCCTGTACCGTATTTCCATGTACTTCTATAAGAATCGTATCATTTGTAGGGCGTTCCCAAGGAGCATTACCCATACGTACGAGTTTATATTCTCCATCAAAAAGCACGGCAGAATAAGTTCCATCCTGATTAACATACACAGGAATAGAGTTATGAAGGGCATATCCGTCCTGATAAAGAACGAATTCAGCACCTCCGGCACGTACGCAAACGGGCTCACCATCATAAATGACTCTACCCGTCAACAAAGACTGAGGTTCATCATAATTATCATATCTACAGCTGCTTATTGCTAAAAGGCAGCACAACAAAGTAAAAAATGATGTTATCTTTTTCATATTTTTTTTATTGAAGCGGGTTCTTTACAATTAACGGGTTATTATTAATTACATCATCTGCAATAGATGAATAGTAATTTGACATTCTGAACATACGGGCCAGGATGAAACGGCTTGAACGATGTTTCACAAAAATATACTTATCTGTATCATTCGTTCCCGGTTTTGCCTTAGCAATTCGATAAGGATACAGGCCATATACCACAGCTGTACTGTTTTCACTTTCATCTCCATCCCATACATCATCTGCAATTCTCCAACGTTTCAGGTCAAAGTAACGCTGGTCTTCAAATGCCATTTCAACTCGACGTTCATTCTGAATCTTTTCCAGTGTCAGGCTTGTCAGACTGTTTGCAGGGAATCCAGCACGTTCACGCAACTTATTAATATAGAACAATGCTCCCGGATCCTCATCTCCCAATTCAAAGGATGCTTCTGCTGCATTCAGATAAATTTCTCCCAAACGGAACCAGGGCCACCAGTTTTCTTCGTAGTTTCTCAATGTAAAGCCAACTTCTTCGCTTATATATTTACGAATATAGAAACCAGTATTACTTACATTCTGTGCTCCATCCAAAGGACCATCCTGACCAACATAAGTCTTACCATCCGTATAGGTACTACCCAGTGTCGGGTCAGACAACAGATCGTAATCCTGTTTTTCATCATTCCAAACAGCTACGCCAGCCTGTATGTCTACATCAGAACCTCTATATTTTGTACCCGGATAGATAACGGTTCCATAAAGACGTGCATCCTTATTGGCAAACAGGTCTGCAGGATTATCAAAAACCTTATAGTTATTGTTCTCATCCATATACTTCAGCTTTCCCGGAGTTCCATCCAGGTAATCAAAAGCTTCAACTAATCCCAATGACGGGCCGATGCAAGAAGAGTTTTCATTATCTTCTTTCAAATGCTGGATTACATTATCAAAACCAAAGCTATGAACCTTAACAGGATTCTTATAATCTTTGGCCCAGATTATCTCCGGATTTTTCTCCTTATCCATAAAGAGCTTATAAAAGTTTACACCTTTATCTGCATTCTTATTATACAAGTCATATCCTCCGTCTTTGATAATCTCTTTAGAAGCAGCAAGAGATTTTCTATAATAATCATCAGCCATACTTGCCGGAATACCGACCTCACCGCCATCTGTTACGAGTGTAGGAGTATATAAGGCATTGTATTTGGCAATTGAAGCAGCATACAACATCGCACGGCTTTCCAAAGCCAATGCCGTGAAATAGTTCGCTCTTGTCTGACTTCCGGCATTTGCCTTCAAGTCATTCTTCACAGCCTCACATTCACTGTAAACGAAGTCATAAACCTCATGTTCCTTCGCACGTGGATGCTGCAGGTAAGAAGGATCACCGCTATAATCATATTCCAGTGTAGAGGTAATCAAGGGAACACCACCCATACGTCTTACCATATCAAAATAAATGTAGGCACGAATAAAACGGAACTCTGCCTTAAACAAGCTTTTTTCCTCTTCTGTCAATTCTGTACCATAAGTTTCCAGATTCTCAATGGACATGTTGATATCGCGCATCAGACCGTAATCCCATAAGCGGCCATAATCATTTCCATATTGGAAATTATTTCTTCCGTTTCCGTCTAACGCACCACACCACATGGCATCATCAATTTCGGTCATACCTCCGGTATTAAAATCTCCGTGCAGATGCGTAATACGGTTATACAAGTTTGCCAACTGCGACTTTACCATATTGGGGTCATTCCATACCTGCTCATTTGTCAGAATATTTTTAGGATCCCTTTCGAACCAGCCATCACCACAACCCGACAAAACAGAAGCGAAGGCAGTTCCTATTATCAATAGTTTTATAGAATTCTTTTTCATCTTAATGATTGTTTTTTAGAATGTAACATTAAATCCAACAAGGAAAGTACGCTGCTGAGGATATACAACAGCTGCGGCAGCTGTAATTTCCGGGTCAATGCCATACTGATGTACATTATCAAATGAACACAGATTAGACACACTACCATAAATACGTACCTTCTGTGCATGAATCGGCTTCAGCATCCAGGTCGGTAAGCTGTATCCGATTTCCAGATTTGAGATACGCAAATAATGTACATTATGTAACCAAAAATCACTATTCTTATTATTGTAAGCAAATTCACCGTTACGGATTGCCGGATAACGTCCAGGAACCCATTCACTTTCCGGTTCATAAAGATCCAAGCGATGCCAACGGTCTTCCAGCAAATAAGCTGGAGAGTTACCACCGTTATGATATGCATTGGTCAACTCATAGTTCTGTCTCCATCCCTGCATAGCACCTCCAGAGAAATCAATATTCAAATCGATTCCTTTCCATTCCAATCCGATATTACCACCAAAAGAAAGAATTGGAGCCCAGCCTTCAGGGAAACCGATAGGACGTTCATCCATACCGTTAATTACACCATCATTGTTCACGTCTTTATAGATAAGGTCACCCGGTAACAATGTGGTATTACCTTGTCCATCCAAGTTTACTGGATAATTCTTGATTTCTTCTTCAGACTGGAACTGTCCGATAACTTGATATCCCCAATAAATACCTCCCCAGCGGTCTTCAGAAGAGTTCCGGTATTCATCCCAAGAGTTGCTGAATCTCGGCTTGTATGACTCAATATTTCTGTAACGAGAGAAAGTAATGTTACCGCTTACTCTATAGTTGAAATCACCAATGTGGTCTGTCCAAGTGGCCATTGCTTCAGTACCAACATATGCCTGCTTGTTCAGGTTTTCGTTCGGCAAGGAATATCCTACTTCACTCGGTAACAATACGTCGTAACGTGCTGCCGGAACCCCTGTAATATCTTTACGGAACGCATCTGCACTGATTGTCAAACGGTTACCAAACATAGTCAAGTCAAAACCAATGTTCTTTGTAGTATTCTTCGTCCATGACAAGTTTGTTACAGGCAAACCTCTCTGATTCAATCCAGTTACATATTCTCCATCCAGAACGGCACTTCCCTGATTCCAGTTATAACCGCTCAGATAACCGAATAAAGATACTCCACTTTCTGTACCAGTCTGACCAATAGATGCACGAATCTTCAAATCATCTACTACTGATTTCAAAGGAGCAAAGAAGTTTTCTTCTGAGATTCTCCATCCGATAGAAGCTCCAGGGAAGAATCCCCAACGCTGACTGGGAGCATAAAGATAAGAACCATCATAACGGGCTAACAATTCAACCAGGTACTTATGAGCATAATCATAGTTTACACGAGCCAGCCAACCAGCACGGGCCTCATAGCTCCATTCATCACCAAAACTGTTGATTTCATCCATCTGCAGCAACGGCAAATAGTCTGTAGAAGGTTCAGTTCCGTAAGTTTTCTTGCTCCAATCATAATCAGAAGCTTCATAACCTAATACTGCAGAAATATTATGATCCTTTATCTGCTTATTATAGTTCAACTGCAACTGCATGTAACGGGTCGGCACGCTACGGTCAATTTGCAATCTCCAGCGACCTGCTGCATTAGTACCATTATAAGTATCAGAGGCTTCATCATAAGTATAAATCTGATATGCATACTGGTAACCGTCAAAACGGCTGTTAGTATAACCATAAGAGAATGTAGCCTTTGCTGTCAATCCAAAACCGAAATCATACTGAGCGTATGCATTGATATTTGCGTAACGAGTCATGCTATCTTTATAACCGGCAATGTCACGTCTGAATGCAGCCGGGTTATATCCGTTACGATAAGAGTCAATATTTCTGATATAATTAGGATTATCATTTGCATACGGGCTATCAATAGGACGCATTTTAAATACTGCCAAGATTGCAGAGTAATAACCGTCACCACCAGGCAGACCAACATCGTTTGTTTTTTCATATCGTCCACTTACCTGTGCACCGATAGTAAACCGATTGGTAATTTTTGTATCCAGGTTTAACTGGAAGTTAGTACGCTGATAATTAAAATCAGGCATCATGGCTTCCTGACTTGTATGCGCTACAGAAAGATAATAATTAGTTCTTTCAGAACCACCGGTCACACTTGCATTTACATGATACTGCGGTACATTTTTTCTCATGATCATGTCATAATAATCATAGCTTTTATAGCCCTTTTCTGTTCCAGCAGCCCATTTAGCCAGTTCTTCTTTTGTATACACTGAGTTTGGATCTTCTCCTCTATTCTGAGCAGCTTCGGCCAAACCTCTTGTATATTGTTCAGCATTTGCAAGCTCAGGGAAGCGAGTCAAATTCTGCCAGCCATAATATCCGTTTACATTGATGCTGACTTTTTCGTTCTTCTTACCTTTTTTTGTAGTTACCAATACAACACCATTTGAAGCTCGCAAACCGTAAATTGCTGCAGAAGCATCTTTCAATACGGTAATGCTTTCAATATCCTCAATATTTAAGGAGTTAAAAACATCATTTCCTGATACTTCTGAATTGACCAACCAGTCATTTCCGGTGTTACCACCATACGGAATACCATCAATTACATACAAAGGAGCACCCATGTTACGTATCTCCAAACTGATTCCTTTACCAGGACGGGCATCTTTTGCACGAGTTGAGATACCTGCAATCTTACCGGAAAGCGCTCCGGCTGTAGTGGTAGATACCGAACGTGTCAATGATTCAGACTTCACGTCACTGATCGCACCGGTCAGGCTTTTTCGATTTTGTGTACCGTAACCTACAACCACAACTTCATCCAAAGTTTCTGTGTCTTCCTGTAGTATTACATTAATAGGTGATTTCCCCCTTAATTGCAGCCTCAGCTGATTTATAACCAATAAAAGAAACCACAAGAGTACCGTCGGTGGAACCCACCTCCAGTGTGAAATTACCGTCAATGTCTGTGATTGTTCCAACTGTTGTTCCTTTCACTGTGACATTGGCTCCAATAATAGGTTCCCCGGTAGCGTCTGCTACGTGACCTGTAACTTGATTTTGTGCAAATGCTACTACAGACATGAGTAGCATAAAGCAGGATAATAAGAATTTTAAATTCCTCATAGGTTATTAGAGTTAATGAATGTGAACGCAAAGATATGTAAACAAGGAATAAAAATGAGTAAATAAATTATGCATTAATGAATAAGAAATGATGCAATGTAAGATTAATAACAGTTCAAAAAGAGCATTATCAAATAGATCTATCCTTATTTATAAAAGGATAAGAATCCGCAGTTTAATTGTATTTACTAAGCCATACAAACATACAAGAAGCCCTCTAAGCGCATTATGAGACGCTTGCCCACCTTACTTTGAATCACAAATCAATCATTAAACGATTTCATATCAATCATTCTCGTATCCAAAAGAATTTTATCCAATAAATATTAGTATTTTTGAATTCACCCTAATTTTAATAAAGCATGAAATACTTTTTTATCACATTCTATTTGTTCTTGTGCATTGCTGAAATATCTTCACAACCTTATACAATCAAAAAGTTGGGTTTAGAAAAAGGGTTATCCAACAATTATATCAATGACATTGTAGAAGATAAAAAAGGATACCTCTGGTTTGCCACAGAAGAAGGATTGAACAAATTAGAGGGAAATCATTTTACCAGTTTTTATAAGAAAAGCGGTAAAGTGCTAAATCTGACAGGAAACGAATTAAACTGCTTACTTGACGACCCGACAGAACCTATTTTATGGATTGGTACCCAAAGAAGCGGATTAAATGCATTCAATTATCAAACCAACCAACAAATAATCTATCAACATGACAAAAAAAATCCAAATAGCATTTGTACAAACGATATAACTGGCATATATCCCACCTCAGACGGGAATCTATGGATTACAACTTATTGGCAGGGAATTGACTTATTAGATAAAAAAACGGGGGAAATTCACGCACTATAATCAAACGACTATACCTGAACTCCCAAGCAATACCGTATGGACCTTGTTAGATGATAATAAAGGCAATTTATACATAGGACACCATGCAGAAAATGGGATGAGTATACTTTCACTAAAGACCAAGAAGGTCAAAAACTTTACACACGACCCAAACAACAAGAAAACACTTCCCCACAACAATGTTCAATGTATATTCAAAGATAACACAGGTAATATCTGGGCAGGAACAGGAAGAGGACTGGCTCTTTTTAACCCTAATACAGAAGAGTTTATCTGGTTAGGAGAAAAAAATCCATCACTGTCACATCTCGTTTATGATATTCAGCAATTCAATGAGAACCAATTATGGGTAGCTACAGAACTGGGAGGTATTGCCATTATAGATCTTTCAAAAACCCTGTTCAATACGGCAGAAGAGATACATGTAATCCAAGCAGGAAATAATGAACATAATCTAAACAATTCAACCGTCCGTTGTTTATTTCAAGACTCTCATCAAAATATCTGGGCTGGAACCTGGGGAGGAGGCATCAACTTCCTCAGTTCGGATGGTGCTTTATTTAAGTCATTTAGCTATTCGCCCAATTCGCCAGAAAGCTCTCTCAGCACACAAATTGCCAGTGCTGTCTGTATCGATAAACAGGGATTATTATGGATTGGCACAGATGGAGGAGGAATTAATGTATTGAAAGACGGACAAAGAATAGCCACCTACACAGAAGAAAGTGGACATCTTAGTGGGAATTCCGTACAAACTGCTCTATGCGACCAAAAAGGAAATCTTTGGTTTGGCATTTTCAACGGAGGAATAATGTATTATAACATACAGACTAAATCATTTCAGCAAATATTCCCAGAAAAAGAATCTACTCAGGATGTACGCTCGCTTTTCGAAGATAATAATGGCACTATATGGGTAGGAACAAGCAACGGCGTATTTCAAATAGACAGAGAGTCTAAAAAGATTCTTCAGCACATGAATGCCAATGCTCCTGACAATTTGGTCCGCTCGGTTATGAAAGACAAAAAAGGACAGATATGGGTAGGAAGTTTCGGAAGAGGAATATTTCTTTATGCTTCCAATGGTAAACGATTAAAAGAATTCAACACCTACCTAAACTTCCCATCCAACACCATCAACCAGATTTTTGAAGACTCAAAGGGATGTATATGGGCTGCAACAGGAGAAGGTCTTGTCCAAATCGAGAACAGTTCACCTTGGAAATATAAGGTCTACCAGCGCAATGAGGGATTGGCCAATACCTTTATCTGGGCCATTGAGGAAGATGAAAACCAGAATATCTGGTTCAGCACCAATCAGGGAATCAGCTGTTTTGTTCGAAATGAAGAAAATATCTACAATTACGATTTCAGGGACAATATTCCAATGGCAAGTTTCACCGGAAGAAGCGTCTGCAAGGGCAAAAATGGAGTTATGTATTTTGGCTCCACGAACGGGCTCTGCTACTTCACTCCCAGCTATATTCTGGAAAAGCGACAGGCTCCAAAAGCCATTATCGGAAAGATAACCGTTTTTGAACCTCTTGTTTCCGAAAACAGTAATGAAACCGAAATTTCTTTAATCAACAAAGAAAGTGTACGGTTAAAACACCTGCAAAACAATTTCAATATTTCATTCAGCATACAAGATTACTCACTGAATGAAAGAGTAGAATATGCCTATATGCTAAAAGGGCTGGAAAACTCCTGGTACACTGTAAAGGATCCTAACAAACGTCACTTTCCGCAACCTACCCCCCGGAAAATATGAATTCATGATCAAGACTCGTATCCGAAACCAGGAATGGTCAGACGAAATATCATCCATAGAAATTATCATTGCTCCCCCACTCTGGCTTTCCTGGTGGGCTAAATTACTCTATGTAATTAGTGGTGTAGGTCTGCTTTTCACCGGACTATGGGCTTACAAACGCAAATTAAATTTAGAGTATTTATATGAATCCGAAAAGAAAAGTCATGAACAGGAACAAGAACTGAATGACGAACGTCTGCGGTTCTATACCAATATTACCCACGAACTGCGCACTCCGTTGACACTGATTTTAGGCCCATTGGAAGATTTGGTAAAAAGCAATACACTTTCCAGCAAAGACCATCATCGGATTTCTGTTATTCATCAGAGTGCCGTACGATTACTGAATCTGATAAACCAGATACTGGACTTCCGGAAGACAGAAACACAGAACAAGAGACTGTGTGTGACAAAAGGGAACCTGACCAGCGCGGTCTATGAAACCGGACTGAAATACAAGGAACTGAACAACAAGCCGGAGATTCAGATTCTGATAGAGGTGGAAGAGGAAAACATGGTGCTGTTCTTCGACAAGGAAGTCATCACCATGATTCTGGACAACCTGATTTCCAATGCGTTGAAATACACAGAAAAAGGATATATCCGTATCCGCGCCGAATGGGTTACGGAAAATGGCATACGCTATGCGCAACTGTCCGTAGAAGACACCGGCTATGGTATCGGACAGGACGCTTTGGCACATATCTTCGAACGCTATTATCAGGAGAGCGGAGAACATCAGGCTTCCGGAACAGGCATCGGACTGGCACTGGTGAAAAACCTGGTGAAGCTGCACGAAGGGGACATTCAAGTAAAGAGCCTGCCGGAAATCGGCACGACCTTCTATCTGCGCCTGCCGGCAGGCAATACCTATCCTCAAGCCCTGCACGGAGAAGATATACATACAGACAAGCAAGACGGAAAGGAAGAAGAGCCGATTGAGAAACAAGAAGTGGCAGATAAAGATAAAAATGCCCGCCCGATTATCCTGGTGGTGGAAGACAATGCCGACATACGCGACTACATTGCCGACTCGTTTACGGACTTATATGAGATAAAGACTGCTGCTAACGGAAAAGAAGGATTACAAATAGCCACAGATTGTATTCCGGATATTATCGTCAGTGACATTATGATGCCGGTAATGAATGGGGTTGTCATGTGTCAAAAGCTGAAAGCAGACATTCGTACCAGTCACATTCCGGTTATCCTATTAACGGCAAAAGACAGTATTACCGACAAGGAGGAAGGCTACCAGGCAGGAGCTGATTCTTATCTGACGAAGCCTTTCAGTGCCGGTCTGCTGCAAAGCCGCATCAGCAATTTGCTGACCCAGCGGCGACTTTTATCAGAGCGCTTTGCCATCCGTCCAGACAAACCGAAAAAACAAAGCATGGAGGAAAAGAGGGCCATTATCACGGAATCTATGAACAAGTTGGACAAGGAATTCCTAGATAAAATCACCAATACGATTACCGAAGGATTAGCTGCTGCAGAAAATATAGATATTACCGTACTTTCCAATGTGATGTGCATGAGCAGTTCCACACTCTATCGCAAGGTAAAGGCATTTACGGGTATGTCAACTAACGAGTATATCCGGAAAATCAAAATGCAGCTGGCTGAAAAGTATCTGTTGGAAGGAAAATATTCTATCTCTGAAATCGCATTCAAGGTAGGAATCAACAGTAACGTATACTTCCGTCAGTGCTTTAAAGAAGAGTTCGGCATGTCTGCTTCCGATTACTTGAAGCAACTGACAGGTAAATCTATTGATGAGAAAGTCGATGAATAATCAGCTATAAAAAACGTCCTTACGTTTGATTCAAAACACAAGTACATTTGAATCAAAACGCAAGGACGTTTCAAAGCAAACGCTTAGACGTTTTAATCCGAACGCCTAGGCGTTTTTTCATGCTCATAAACCACATCAAAAAAGCGGCCGCTTTCACGAGGAAAACAGCCGCTTTCAAACATTATATCAGATTTCTAATTTATTCTGCTTCACCAGCCTGTTTCGGCATCTTATGACCCATTGTCAGGTAAGCTACCGGAGCAGCTACGAACAATGAAGACAATGTACCGATTACTACACCCAGAATCATAGCGAATGCGAAGCTGCGGATGCTGTCGCCACCCAGAATGAAGATACTCAGCAACACAATCAAGGTACTGAAAGAAGTGTTGATGGTACGGCTCAAAGTGGTGTTCAGCGAATCGTTGAACAATTGCGTACGGTCACGTTTCGGATACAAGCCGATGAACTCACGCACACGGTCGAAGATAACCACCTTATCATTGATAGAATAACCGATTGCAGTCAGGATGGCTCCGATGAATGTCTGGTCTATTTCCAGAGAGAACGGCATCCATCCGTGACACAAGGAGTATGCTCCGATAATCAGCACAGTATCTACCGTCAATGCAACCGTAGCACCAATACTGAAGGCAATGTTGTTGAAACGAACCAAGATATACAGACCAATGGCAATCAAGGCCAGTACCACTGACCATACGGCGGAAGTCTTAATATCGTCGGCAATGCTGGGACCTACCTTCTGGGAACTGATGATAGAACCTCCGGCACGGTTATCGCGGTCGATGAAGATTTCCAGTGTGGTACCTTCTCCCAACAGGTTACCTTCCTTCAACGCATTGTAAAGGAACTCTTCGATTTCGGCATCGATTGTAGGAGAGTCTTCGTTGATACGGTAGTTGGTAGTCACACGGATTGTCTTACCGTCTGTACCCAAAGCAATAGCCTGCACGTTTGCATCACCCACTTTCGGCTGCAGCAAGCTACGTACAGTTTCCGGCTGTACAACCTGTTCAAACTGAACCACGAAGTTACGTCCACCGGTGAAGTCGATACTCTGTGCAAGACCACGTACAAAGAATGAAATGATACATACTACGATGACAACTCCCCAGATAGTAAACGAACGTTTCGTAATACCCATGAAGTTATAGTGTACATTCTGCATCAGGTTCTTTGAAATACCTGTAGTGAATGTCAGGTGCAGCCATTTGTCCTTGTTCATGAAGTGTTCGTAAACCAGACGAGTCAAGAACACAGCTGAGAAGAATGAGCAGAGGATACCGATAATCAAGGTAGTGGCAAAACCACGGATAGGACCAGTACCGAAGTTAAACAGGATGATACCTGTAATGATAGAAGTCAGGTTCGAGTCGAAGATGGCAGAGAAGGCATTCTTGTAACCTTCGGCCAGGGCCTGCTTGGTTCCCTTTCCTGCACGAAGCTCTTCTTTCGTACGTTCGTAAATCAATACGTTCGCATCCACGGCCATACCCAGTGACAATACCATACCGGCGATACCGGACATCGTCAAGGCAGCCTGGAATGACGAGAGGATACCCAGCGTGAAGAAGAAGTTGATGAACAGCGCACCGTTCGCCACCATACCCGGAATGAGTCCGTACATCACGCACATATAAAGCATCAGGCAATCAGAGCCACGATGAAAGACACAATACCCTGGTTAATAGATTCCTGACCCAGAGACGGACCCACGATGTCTTCCTGTACGATGCGTGCAGGAGCAGGCATCTTACCGGATTTCAATACGTTGGCCAAGTCTTTCGTCACTTCCGGAGTAAAGTTACCGGTAATCTGCGAGTTTCCTCCGGTGATTTCAGAGTTCACACGCGGAGCACTGTACACGTATCCGTCCAATACGATGGCGATTTCCCGGCCAATGTTCTTCTTGGTCAGGGCAGCCCAGCGGCGGGCACCTTCCGTATTCATGGACATGCTTACGCAAGGCTTGTTGAACTGGTCGTATTCATCTCTTGCGTCAGTCACCACATCACCTTCCAGCGGTGCACGGCCGTTACGTTCTGTAGACTTGATAGCATACAATTCGAAGATACGTCCTGTCTTGTCCATATCTGAAGCTTTCACACCCCACATCAGTTTCAAGTCGCGTGGCATTACTTCCTTCACAGCCTTCATGTTCAGGATACGGTTTACGTCAGCAGTATCCTTATAGTCAGCATAACCAACGATACAGCCCACGCCGCTCTGGTTCAGCTGCAGTACAGCCAGCAACGGATGTTCTTTCTTCAGTTCTTCAATATTTGTGTTAGAAGCAGTAGCAGTTTCACCCTTCAACGCAGCAGCCAGACTGTCTTTTGCAGATACAGCAGAAGCCTCAGCTACAGCAGTTGTATCAGCTTCCACCTTTGCCGAATCAGCCGGAGTTTCCACATTCAGCAAACCACGAGCACGGTTGTCGGCAGAAGCCAGTACCGGAACGATGTCCTTTGCTTCGAATGTTTCCCAGAATTCCAGGTTAGCAGAACCCTGCAAAAGTTTTCTCACACGTTCGGGTTCCTTGATACCTGGAAGTTCCACCATGATACGGCCCATTCTGCCTTCCAGTGTCTGGATGTTCGGCTGAGCCACACCAAAGCGGTCAATACGTGTACGCAAAACATTGTAAGAGTTGTCTACGGCAGCTTTTACTTCCTCGCGCAATACTTTCTCTACTTCTGCATCTGAGCTACGGGTATTTACTTTGTCTTTCAACTGCTGGGTAGCGAACAGTTCGGCAAGCTTGCCTTCCGGTGCCAGTTTCTTGTATTCTCTGATAAACAGCGTAATAAAGTCTTCCTGGCTGTTAATTTGCAATTTTGCAGCTTCCGCTACAGCTTTATTGAAAGCTTCATCCGGTTTGTTGTCGGCCAACGCCTTCACTACATCTGGTACAGAAACTTCCAGAATGACGTTCATACCACCTTTCAGGTCCAAACCCAACCCGATTTCCATCTCACGGCATTGTTTCAGCGTGTAAATCCCCAACCACACCTTCTGATTCTGCATGGAATCCAGGTAATGTGCCGAACCTTTCGGGTCCTCAGCCGCCTTGTTCATCTGATAACGTGTAACGAATGAGAACGAAAGATAAAAAGCACACGCAATGGTCAGTAATACCGCAAAAACCTTTACAAATCCTTTGTTTTGCATGTTACTTTAGTTTATTATATTTACTTTTAAAATTTGATACGTTTATTCAAGGTTGCAAATATAGTTTTTTTTCATTTATATGCGGAAAGGATTGTAAATATTTAAGGCTTAGAGCCTAAAAAAGGGAGTACAGCTTGCAAAAATGAAGCCATACTCCCTCTTTTAGTTATACTCTGTACAGATTTTTCCTGCTATCCGGACATTTTATTTCAATCCGCGAGTCTTCAGCAACGCATCCAAGCTGGGTTCTGCCCCACGGAAGGTTACATACAGTTTCATCGGGTCGTCTGAGCCACCTTTTTCCAGAATGTTCTTGCGGAAAGAGGTAGCAGTAGCCTGGTCGAACAAGCCATGTTCCTTAAACGCTTCAAAGGCATCTGTATCCAGACGTTCAGCCCAGATATAGCTATAATAACCAGCTGCATAACCACCCATGATGTGGTTGAAGTAAGTAGAACGATAACGAGGCGCAATCTGCGGAATCAGTCCCAATTTGTCCATCAGCTGTTTTTCAAACTGAAGCACATCGAATCCTTCCATCGTAGTCAGACAATGCATTTCCATATCCAGAATGGCAGCTGCCAACAGTTCTGTAGTCATAAAGCCCTGGTTGAACAATGTTTGATTTTCAATCTTGGCAATCAGAGAATCAGGAATAGCCTCACGAGTCTGGTAATGTTTGGCATACATTTTCAGCACTTCAGGTGATACAGCCCAATGTTCCATAATCTGTGAAGGAAGTTCCACGAAATCCTGAGCTACAGAAGTACCAGACACACCCTTATACTTACACTGAGTCAGCAATCCGTGCAATGCATGTCCGAACTCATGATACATGGTGCGTGCTTCATCGATTGTCAGCAAGGAAGGAAGGTCACCAGCCGGTTTGGTAAAGCTGGCCACATTATAAATCAACGGACGAACCCCTTCCTGCTGTTCACGGAAGTTACTCATCCAGGCACCGCTACGTTTGCTAGCACGAGGCATGTAGTCGCTATAGAACACGCCCAACAGTGAACCGTCTGCATCCTTCACAATATAAGTCTTCACATCCTTATTATATACAGAAATAGAATCACAAGGAGTCAAGGTAATGCCATACAGCTTGTTGACTACCGTACACAATCCGTTGTGTACATCTTCCTGACTGAAATAAGGCTTGATGGCATCTTCATTCAAATCATATTTCTCCTGGCGAAGCTTTTCTGCATAATACCACCAGTCCCATGCTTCCAGTTTCTCACCTTTTCCTTCACGGTCCATGATTTTCTGCAACTCAGCTGCTTCCGCCTTGGCATTCTTGATAGAATATTCCCATAAGCCATACAGCAGGTCAAGCGCATTCTTCGGGTTCTTCGCCATGTTGTCAGCCAACTGATACTCTGCGAAATTGTTGAATCCCATCAGCTGTGCCTTTTCCAGACGAAGAGCAAGCACCTTTTTCAGCACTTCCTTGTTGTCATTGGCATTGCCACGGTTACCCAGGCTGGTATAGGCCTGATAGATATTCTTTCTCAACTCACGGTTCTGAGCATACTGGAGCAAGGGAGTACGGCTGGATTCCTGCAAAGTAAATACCCACTTACCGTCTTTTCCGTGTGCCTTGGCTTCCTGTGCAGCTCCTGCAATAACTGCATCCGGCAGACCAGCCAAGTCTTCTTTCTTATCTACCACCAACAGATAATCGTTGTTGTCGGCCAACACATGATTACCAAACTCAATGGTCAGTGTAGAAAGCTGTTTGTTGATTTCACGCAGACGTTCCTGCTTCTGTGCATCCAGTCCTGCACCAGAACGGATAAATTCCTTATAATATTTATCCAGCAAATAATGCTGTTCGGTAGTCAGCTGAATCTTTCCAGCCTCTTCCTGGGCATGAACAGCAGCCACTCTCTTATACAGCTCCTGATTCAGGAAAATATTATCACTATGCTCAGACAGCATCGGAGCAATCTTTGCTTCCAGCGCCATCATTTCGTCATTGGTATCAGCTTCAGTTAAAGCAAAGAACACACCGCTCACACGAGCCAGAATCTCCCCACTGTTGTCCAATGCCACAATCGTATTCTCAAAACTCGGTTCCTCCGGGTTCTCTACAATGGCTTTGATTTCCCCATTCTGCTGCTCAATGCCTTTCAAGAAAGCCGGTTCATAATGTTCCACCTTGATACGGTCAAAGTCAGGTGTTCCATAAGGGGTCTCAAACTCAGACAGGAACGGATTGTCCGTGTCTGCCGCCTGCTGACCGCAAGCACATACCATACAACTCATAGCTGCTGCAAAAATTAAATTCTTCATCTTCTATTTATTATCAGGTTATAACTTCTCTACCAAACACCACAACGGATAGTGGTCGGATGCCGAAATGGAATTGTCCACACGGCATTTCAATACTTTAAATCCTTTGTTCACAAACAGATGGTCAATGCGGAAATACAGAAAATTCCGGTTATACGAGAATCCCGGTCCCCAACCGGCTTCACGATAAGCATCTGTCAATCCTTTTCCGATGGTGTGATGCGCATACGAAATAGGAGAATCATTGAAATCGCCGCACACCAGCAAATACTTGCCCGACTGCCGGGAGATAGCCTGCGCCACCGAATCCGCCTGTGGTCCACGGATGGCCACGGCATCAGCCAATTTATGCAGCAGGTATTTACTGTCCGATTTCACGTTCTGTTCTTCAGGCGATTTCAGCAATCCCTCGTATACTTCCTTATCATGCGCATCCAGCTTATTCGATTCCAGATGATTGCATATCAACGTCAGTGTATCCCCTTTTATGTTTAGCCGAAGCAGAAAGCTGGCATTACTTCCACTTTCATAGGAAATCGGTTCTACCGAAAGAATCGGGAAACGTGACAAACAAGCCATCCCATTTCCGTTAGACGCTTTCAGCAACCGTCTGTAAGGATACATGGGAAAAGCCTTCCTGGTCTTTCGGGTATCCCAGTGATATTCCTGCAGACAAACCACGTCTGCATCACTTTCCTGAATATAATGTTGCACGGGGCGAGATTCATCTTCCGTATCTCCGTACATATTCATGACGTTGTAAGTCAGAAATTTCAGTACCTCCCCGTCCGCAGGTTCTTCCCCTCCTCCAAACGGAGTATACGTTGCGACTGCCCCTCCTCCAGCCAGTAAAAGCAGTAAAGGAAGGCACATAAACTTCCATCCATGAAACAGCCCCACTACTGCAAGAACAATCAAAGCCAACAAGAAAAAAGGGAAAAACAACCCTGCACAGACCAGCACCGGATGAGCCACCGGCGATACAAGCGGACTGTAAGCACAGCACAAGAATCCGGTCCCGACAATCAGGTTTCCTAAAATAAAGACTCCTCTAAACGTATGTTTCCAAATACTCATTTCTTACTTGCATCAAATAAGCTTTTCTTCTCGTCATCCGTCAGACTGTTATAGCCCGACTTACGCAGTTTGTCCAGAATCCGGTCAATTTCTGCCTCACGTTCCTTTTTCCGGGCATTGTATTCATAATCCGCCTGACGTCCTCCGTAGTGCACCTTCATCTTAGGTTTACGCTTCACCGGACGTCCCAAGCCTGCAAACCAGTCGCACACCAAGTTTATCCATTTCGTGGCATCGTGGCCGCTCTGTAATCCTGCCGCGAACCACCAGCCAGCCAATGCTCCACCCAAATGTGCGATGTGCCCGCCTGCATTGTCAGAAGTCATGAACAGCAAATCAAGCACCACCATGAACAAAGCCACATATTTCAGACGTACCGTACCGATAAACAGAAACTGTACCGGATAATTCGGTTCACGTACACTTACCGCCACCACAATGGCCAACACAGAAGCCGAAGCACCCAGCAAATAGGAAGAATACACGGCATCCTGAAAATAAGGAAACACATTATATGCCAGCATATAAAGCAATCCGCCGCAAATACCACCCAGGAAATAAAGCCCGCGCAAGTGCTTCGACGAGAAAAAAGCTAAAAACAGACGACCGAACCAGAACAGCCACAGCATATTAAACAAGATGTGCAGCACACCGGCATGCATGAACATGTAAGTAATCAGGGTCCAGGGCCTACGGATAAAAACTTCCGTCCATGCCGGCAGTTCCAGATAGTTCATCCATGGCGAAGAAGGCACATTGAACAAAGTCAGAAAAATCTGTACCAGTGTCACTGCCAGAAACACCGCTACGTTCACATACACCAGACGCAGCACAATATCTCCCTGCTGGAACTTTCTTTTCAAATCAGTAATAAATCCGTCCGCCGCCATTTTTCTTTCTCCAATAAACAATCAGTATCAAGCCGAACAACATACCTCCCAGGTGAGCGAAATGAGCTACTCCATCGTTGCTTCCCAATCCTAAAAGCAGCTCCAGCACCGCATATCCAATCACAAAATACTTCGCCTTGATGGGCACCGGTATCGGGAATACAAACATCTGACTGTTGGGAAACAACATACCAAATGCTAACAAAATGCCATACACCGCTCCCGAAGCACCTACAGTAGTCAGCTGGTTCAGGAACACATCCATAGGAATAATATTCAGTCCCGTATTGACCGAATCGTAATTAGACCATACCGCCAGATACTCCACATACTGCACCAACTCCTGAATCAGCCCGGCGCCAATACCACAAATCAGGTAATACGTCAGGAAGCGTTTAGGTCCCCACACCTGTTCCAGCACCCGTCCGAACATCCATACCGCAAACATATTGAAGAAGATATGCGAAAAATTGGCATGCATGAACATGTAAGTGATAAGCTGCCCCAGGTTAAAATCCGAAGCCAGGAAAAAGTGAAGACCCAGCATATTCTCTATATCCACTCCGTATTTCCGGGCCACAAACATTCCGAAGAAACAGAGCACATTGATAATAAGCAGGTTTTTCGTTACTGTTGGAAGATTATTCATATTGTTAAATCATTGATTCAGTTACAAATGTACAACATAAAATCGGGTTTGAAGGAATATGTATCCTTAAATTTCATTGAACGCACGCACCGAGTCACGCAGCACCAGCAAGCTTTCCGGTCCCATATTGAACAGCAGGTCAATCACACTGAGATTAGGCAGAAAACCCAGCTTCTGGTCAAACACCTGATAATAAGGTTTAGGAAAGAATGCCTTGTCCGCCTCCCGATAATCCCGTTTGGGATGAATCAGTTCCCGGAAATCATCGGCACATTCCACCTCCGGCATGTATTCCCCGGTAGGTATCAGGCGAGGTTCCATGTCAATCTGCCGGCACACCCACTCACACAGTTCCAGATTAAAGTCGAACAGAAATTCATATTTCTGCTCAAAGAACCGGTGAAACTCATCCGCATAGTAATCAAAGAAAGGACTATGCTTGTAAGCAGCTACAAACGCATTCCAGTGCACATGCCGCCAGTTGCCATGGTCTGAAATACGTACATCCTTCATCACACACTTCAGGTCGTCACTCTTTTCCGTCGGAATGGTCAGTGCCAACGGTCCGTCGGCCGATGCAATCACGCACCGGTTGCGGTAAGTCTGCTTCATGTAGTGGTCATAACGCTCCACACGTACCGAAGGATAAGCAAAAAGTTTGGTATAATATTCTACGGGAGCCAGATAGGCAGACCCTAAAATCACTTCATTCTTCATTCTTTCTTAGTTTATGTCATTGCACCCGCTGCCAGAAGCGCCCCTTCCGCGAAGAGTACCAGATGCGCCAGGCCTTCCCTATCAGGTGGTCCTCCGGCACGAACCCGAACAAGCGGGAATCACAAATATTCACCGGGTCATTGGAAGCCACCCAGTAATAATCCTTGCCAAACGTATAAGCCTCCACGGGCTTTCCCTTCACATACAACGTATCGTGACGAACCTCTGCAGGCTGGTGTTCATGCGCCATAATCGTATTGCAGAGCAAGGTCACATTCCAGGGATACACCTTCACCGGAACACCTTTTGCCGGAATCACATACGGATGCACTTCAGTACGGTTCTTTTCATCCAGCGGAACCAGCGGAATCCGTCCCTCCAGTTTCTGCGAAATCAAGTAATATTCATATTGGCTGAAACTCCGTATATACCCCCCGTCGGAAGTATATCCGGCCAGCGTATTTCCTTTGATACCCAGCACCGACAGCACAGTCAGCATCAAGTCTTCCGAAGACACCGGATAAGCATACAGCGATTTGGCATCCGGGCTGAGCACCTCTCCGCCCACACAGTTCAGGTCGGCATCCAGCATCAGCGTATCTCCCGGCGTGCCGATACAGCGACTGATGAACAGCTCTCTCCACTCTATCCCTCTCTCCACCTGCTGGGGGTGAGGGTTATTGAACAAGAGAATATCCCCCTTCTCCGCACGCGAAGATGCCAGCCGATGATAGCCGAAAAGCGAACAAAAAGGCAAACGCAGCCCGTAGCTCCACTTGCTGACTAGAATCCGTTCTCCCTGATAAAGAGAATTTTCCATCCCGGAAGAAGGAATTACACAAGTCGTCACAAGCAGGGTCCGCACCAGCCATACGGTCAACACCGTCAGGCCGGCCGCTCTCAACCACCACCATCCGGACTTTCCTTTGTTCATAGATTATTTAATGGAATCCACAAACTTAAACAGACGGTTCCAGCGAATCTTTCCGTCAAACCAACCACGATCCTGGTTCAGCGACAGCCAGATAAAAATAGGTTTACCCACAATATGGTCTTCCGGCACAAAACCCCAGAAACGCGAGTCGGCCGAATTATGACGGTTATCACCCATCATCCAGTAATAATCCATCTTGAAGGTGTATTTCGTCGTTTCCTGTCCGTTGATGTAGATTTTTCCGTCTTTCACCTCCAGGCTGTTGCCCTCGTAGTTCTTGATCGGACGTTCATACATCGGCAGGTTATCCAGTGTCAGGTCTATGGTAGCTCCCTTCTTCGGAATCCATATCGGACCGTAGTTATCTACTGTCCAGCCCGTCAGCTTATTATCCGGATACAGTCCGCCCGCATCATCATCCGGCACGTTTTCAATGGAAGTCACCAAGTCCTTCCGTGCCAGCAAAGCAGCCTTCGCCTTTTCAGTCAACGGCATGTTATATACCGATTCCTCCGTATAATAAGCCATCAAATCCTCCTGGCTAATACCCAATTCATGACATAAATCCTCCGGCAGCATGCCCTTGGTATGCACGAAATAACGATACTGCACATTATCCGGTTCCTTGTTGGCCTTACCGTCCAGGTAAATAATCCGGTTCTTGATTTCCAGTGTCTGGCCCGGCATACCCACACAACGCTTCACGTAATTCTCTCTCCGGTCTACAGGACGGGTAATCACCTCACCATACAGCTGCGGATTTTCGTCAATATACTTGCGTCCTACCGAGTAATAATAATCATACACATCCCGTTGCTGCTCCAGGTTCAGGCTGGCCAGGTCAATAGGCTGCGAAAGTTGCTTACCGATGGCATAGCTCATGCGATAGATATCTTCTGCCGGATTGCCGGTAGCTACCGTATCCCCTGCCGGGAAGTTGAACACCACGATGTCATTCAGCTGCACCTCTCCCAGTCCGGCCACCCGTTTGTAGTCCCACTTCGGCCATTCCAGGTACGACTTGCAGTTGAACACCGGCAACGTATGCTGCGTCAGCGGCATGTGGAGCGGTGTCTGCGGAATACGGGCACCATAACTCATCTTGCTTACAAACAGATAGTCACCCACCAGCAGCGATTTCTCCAGCGACGAAGAAGGAATCACGTAGTTCTGAAAGAAATACAGATTCACAAAATAGACTGCCACCAGCGCAAACACGATGGCATCCACCCAGCCCATCACCGTCAGCACGGTCTTGTTGGTCGATTTCTTCCACCATGTCCAGGGAATCTTTTTGGAAATATATGCGTCAAAGATGAACGGAACCACTACCAGTCCCAGCCAGCTTTTCAACCAAATCAGGAAAATCAGGTAAAGCACCAGCACTATGCCGAACTTTATCCATTGTTTACGCGATGCCTGTATCATACTCAAAACTGAAATAAATCATTCATACCTAAGAAGCCCTGGTGCGCAGCCGTATATTCTGCAGCCAGCACCGCTCCCAATGCAAACCCCTTGCGGTTCTTTGCGTCGTGTGTAATCACGATAGAATCAGCCTCCGATTCATATTTGATGGTATGGATACCCGGCACTTCCCCTTCGCGGATGGCACTCACGGGCAGTTCATCCGGTGCACAGTCGGTCGTGCCCGTCACCGTACCGTCGGGAGCAGTCAGTGTGCCCATCACCCATTTCTGCTTGCGGTCCAGGTTTTCCAGAATCCCTTCAGCCAGCGTAATGGCCGTACCACTCGGGGCATCCAGCTTGTGCACGTGGTGGGTTTCTACCATCGACACATCGTAGTTCGGGAACTGGTTCATAATCTTTGCCAAGTACTTGTTCACCGCCGCAAAGATAGCCACACCCAAGCTGAAGTTAGACGACCAGAACAGCGTCTTCCCTTCCTCCTGGCACAGACGGCGCATCTCTTCGCCATGCTCTCCCATCCATCCGGTGCTGCCCGATACCACTTTCACGCCATTCTTGAACGCCTCCAGACAGTTGCCGTAAGCCACTGAAGGAGCCGTAAATTCAATGGCCACATCGGCCGAACGGAAAGCCTCCGAAGCAAAATCTTCCCGATTATTTATATCAATGATACTCACAATTTCATGACCTCTGGAAAGGGCAATCTTTTCAATTTCCTTTCCCATCTTTCCATATCCAATTAATGCAATTTTCATAATTCTGATGATAATTTTATTCGCAAAGATAGTGTTTTTCAGTATTAATCATTACATTTACCCAACATTTACAGCTCGTTAACATGGAACATCTACTCCAGTTTGTATGGAAACACAAGCTTTTTCCGCTCACTCCGCTGCATACCACGCAAGGACAAACCGTGGAAGTCATTGACCCCGGACTCCCCAATCCCGATGCAGGGCCCGACTTTTTCAATGCGAAAATCAAGATAGACGGTATTCTGTGGGTAGGAAATGTAGAAATCCACGTGCATGCTTCCGACTGGAAACGCCACCACCATCATCAGGACCGCGCCTACGACTCCGTGATTCTGCATGTGGCTTCCGACATCGATACCGAAACCTTCCGCACCGACGGCACGCCCATCCCACAAATGGAGCTGCACTATCCGCCCTACCTGTTAGACAACTACCGTGAGCTGATTGAAACCAGCCATTACCCAGCCTGCTACCGCCTCATCCCTCGCCTGCCCAAACTCCTGCTCCACAGCTGGCTCTCCAGTCTGCAGACCGAGCGTTTCGAACAGAAGACACAGCGTATCCAGGCCCAGCTTACCCAGAGCAAAGGCGACTGGGAACAAGCCTTTTTTCTCACCTTAGCCCGCAATTTCGGTTTCGGCACCAACAGCGACGCCTTCGAGCAATGGGCACAGACCATTCCCTTGCAAGCCGTCAACAAGCACCGCGATAATCTTTTTCAGATAGAAGCCATTTTCTTCGGGCAGGCCGGCCTGTTGCAGGAACTCCCGTCCGACGACTATTCCACCCAGCTTACCAAGGAATACGCCTACCTGGCCCACAAATTCGAGCTACAGCCCTCCGAACACCTTCGGTGGAAAATGCTCCGCATGCGTCCGGGCAACTTTCCGCACGTACGCATCGCCCAGCTGGCCAACCTCTACCACCGTTCCCAGGGCATGCTCTCCCAGTTGCTGCTGGCCTCTACGGTGAAAGAACTGCGCGACCTGCTGCGTGGAGGTACCTCCCTTTACTGGCTGACTCACTACGTTTTCGGCGAACCCTCGCCCGCCCGTCCGAAAACCCTCAGCGACGCCTCCATCGACCTGCTGATTATCAATACCGTGGTTCCCTTCCTCTATGCTTACGGCAAGCACAAAGGCGAGGAACGGCTCACCGAACGTGCCGGCAACCTGCTGGAGCAACTTAAACCGGAAAATAACTACATCATCCGGCTGTGGAAAGAATGTGGTCTGCAAGCCGCCCATGCCGGCGACAGTCAGGCACTCATCCAACTCAAAAAGAATTACTGCGACACCAAGAAATGCCTGTCTGCCGCATCGGATACGAATATTTCAAGAAAAAGAAGAGTGATTTATCCCCGCAATGCCTCTTCCACTGCCCGCAGATACCCGTCCAGGCGATTGCTCTTCAAGATAGCCTTCCGCTGTTTCTTGTCCAGCTCCGGCAACAGGTACTCCCAGCAGGTCTTCAGCTTGGCCAGCAGCTGCGCCTCTCCGCCCTCTATCACCCGATGATAATACAGATACATCTGCCGGTGCATCTGCGCTACCCGTGCCTTCAATTCGTTCTCGGACAATTCTCCCTCACGGCAAGCCAGCGCCGGATTCGCCAGCAGCCCGCGGCCCAGCATCACCCCTTTCAGCCGGGGAAACGCTTCCAGTACCTCCCGGATGTCGACCACCGTCAGCAAATCACCGTTGTACACCAGCGGCCGCTCACACGCCTCATAGAACGCACGAAACGCCTCCCGGTCCACCGTCCCCTTGTACTGCTGCTTCCCGATGCGCGGATGAAGCGTCACCTGCGTCACACACGAACGGTTAAGTAACGGCACGAGCGCCTTCCACTCCTCCGCATCCTGGCCGCCTAACCTCATCTTCACCGAAAAGCGAATCTCCGGAAACGCCTTCATCGTCTCCAACAGCGCCTCCACCTTCTCCGGAGAAGACAAGATACCCGCCTCCCTTCCCACGGCGTACAATCAGCGGAAACGGGCAGCCCATGTTCACATCTATCTCCCGATAGCCCTGCGAAGTCAAAAAGTCCGTCAGCACTTTCAGCTCCTCCGGCTCCGAGGCAATCACTTGCGGAACCAGCCGGGGCACCGTGTTCTCTTCAGGCGACACGTCCCGCCTGTCCTTGTTACGAATCTCCCCCTTCTCCAAGCGGACAAAAGGAGTATAATACGCGTCCACACCTCCCAGGCACTGCGCATGTGCATTGCGCCACGCCACTTCCGTAAAGCCCTGCAAAGGGGCTGCATAAATTACTGGTACATTCTCTTTCATATCCCGCAAATATAGGAATAATTCGCTATCTTTGTGAAAATACATAAACTTCACTCTCATGGAGAAATACATCTTTGAACTGAAAATGAAGGTCCGCGACTATGAATGCGACCTGCAGGGAATCGTCAACAATGCCAATTACCAGCACTATATCGAGCACACCCGCCACGAGTTTCTCTCCTCCGTCGGCGTCAGCTTCGCCCAGCTTCACCAGCAGGGCATCGACCCCGTGGTAGCCCGCCTAAACATGGCTTTTAAAACCCCGCTGACCAGCGGCGACGAATTCATCTCCCGTCTGGCACTCCGCAAGGAAGGCATCAAATACGTCTTTGTGCAGGACATCTACCGCCTGCCCGACCTGAAACCCGTCATCAAATCGACCGTAGAAACCGTGTGCGTAGCCAACGGACGCCTGAGCGACAGCGCCCTCTTCAATGAAATCTTTGCTCCCTACCTGAACCAATGAACGAAAAAGAACTCCTCTGCCGCATGGCCCTTCCCCTTCTGCCCGGCATCGGTCTGGTAGGAGCCCGCCACCTGATTCAGGCTGCCGGAAGTGCGGCCATGCTTTTCGAACACGCCCGCGAGCTGCCGGCCCTTCTTCCCGGAGTCACTCCGAAAGTAGCCACCGCCTTTCAGCACACGGAAGTATTCCGCCTGTGCGAAGCCGAACTCTCGTTTGCCCGGAAGCACCAGATTCAGTGCCTGACCGAAGACGACGAAGCCTACCCTTCCCGCCTCCGCGAATGTCCCGATGCCCCACTCGTGTTGTTCTACAAAGGCTCGGCCAACCTGAACAGCCGTCACATCCTGAGCATCGTAGGCACACGCAATGCCACCGACTACGGCAAAGGTCTCTGCCAGCGTTTCATGCAGGAACTCAGCACCCTGATTCCCGACGTGCTGATAGTGAGCGGGCTGGCTTACGGCATCGACATCCATGCCCACCGCGAAGCACTGACCCACGGATTCGACACCGTGGGCGTACTGGCTCACGGCCTGGACCGCATCTACCCTGCCGTACACCGCCGCACCGCCACCGAAATGCTGACACAGGGCGGACTGCTCACCGAGTTCATGAGCGGCACCAACCCCGACCGGCAAAACTTCGTGAAGCGAAACCGCATCGTAGCCGGCATCAGCGACGCTACCCTCGTGGTAGAGTCAGGCCCCAAAGGAGGCTCCCTCATTACCGCCGAGATAGCCGAAAGCTACCAGCGCGACTGCTTCGCCTTTCCGGGCCGCGTAGGCGACACCTACTCCACCGGCTGCAACCTGCTGATACAAAAAACCGCGCTGCCTTGATACAGAGCGCGGAAGATGTGGTAAAAGCCATGAACTGGGACCATGTGCCCGTTTCCCCTCAGGTAGTCCAGCGCCAGCTGTTCCCGGAGCTAACACCCGAAGAAGAACAAGTCATCACCCATTTACAGAAGCATCCCGACGGGATACAAATCAATACGTTGGTAGTGGAAAGCAACATCGCCATCAACCGCATGACCAGCCTGCTGTTTAATTTAGAGATGAAAGGCGTGGTCCGTGCACTGGCAGGAGGAGTCTACAAGCTGGCCTGACATGGAACATTACATTCCCCAGACCGTAATTTTCCTGCCAGAGAAAGACTCCTCACGATGCCAAATCTTTTCCTCCCAGCTAACCCCCTTGTCGCGGTTGAAAAGAATAAAATGACCCTCGTTGATGTTTCCACCACACTTATCCATATAAGAAGCCGTCTGCTCCAGTCCTTTTCGGATTATCCCCTCCAAATCGCCCCGCTTGATTTTCAGCTCCATTACGATACGCTGCACCGGACCACCATAACGGTCGGTCAGCGGTTTGGTAATCAGCAAATCCGTGCGACCACGCCCAAGGCCATACTCACGATCAATGTATCCGCCTCCGTTCACCACACGCTGTAAAAAAGCCTGAAGTAATAACTGAGGGCCACTTTCCTTATAATCGAAGCGTTCAATCCAAGAATCCGCATTCTGGCGGAAGAAATCCTGAAAATCAAGCAGCAATTTTTCCGTATTGATGCTGTTATCGGGATTCATATACCACGCAGACTGCTGGACCAGCGTCTGCTGGCGCGCCCAGGTCAGTTCACGAGGAATCACCTCACGGTAAATGGCATTCGCAATACGGAGCGGTTTATCACGCACCACCAATCCCATATCCACCACATACTGAATGTCATCATCCTTCAAATGCTGTTCCACTTCGCCATCCTCATTGCCCAAAATCGGAGCGATTACGCTCCTCACACGCTCTTCCCGAAGCTTGTCTATCAGAATATCGATGTGGGTGTCACGACGGTAAATCAGCCGCTCCTGCGCACGATACATCATTTCCGGTATAATCCGCACACTCCGGTCACGGTTCTCACGCATGTTCATTGTCACCTCATAGCCCAACGCATTCACCAACCACGGCTGCCCCTCTGTGGCCTCCCATATCTGCGGGAAACAAGCCTCGTCAAATACCTGGCCCGTAGCCGCCGTATGCTGCATATAAAGCTGATGAATTTCTTCACGGGAGAAATTCCCCAAACGAAGCGATTCAGCCTTGATGTTGAACGCAGAACCACCCGTCACAATATCCTGATTCGACAACACAATCCGATAGTCACGCACATCGCGCACCCCACACAGAATAATACTCTGCGGAAATGCCTGAGGCCGCAAGTCATATCCACTGCGAAGCTGACGCAACACGCTCACCAGAGAATCGCCTACCAATGCATCAATCTCGTCTATAAACAAGAGTAAGGGTTTGTCCAATTTCTGGCAAAGCAATGACAAATATTCCGTAAGCTTCACCGAAGCCGCACTATTCCGTTTCACTTGTGAAGCCAATATCTTCGGCATTTCCTCTTTCAGAATCATCTGGAGCTGAAAGCTGATGATGTCTATCACTCCATCAATCACCTCCTCCACCTGATTTCTCATCGCCTGCCCCCCTTCCACATTGGCATACACGGCATAAAATTCCCCCTGCTTGTTGATGTAATCACGCAAGGCCAGCAGACACGAAGTCTTCCCCGTCTGGCGTGGCGCATGAAGAATGAAATACTTGTTCTGCCGGATGAGCGACTCTATTTCCTCCAGGTCAAAGCGTGTCAGCGGGTCAATGCAGTAATGCAGCTCCGGCTTCATCGGGCCGGCTGTATTGAAAAATTTGGGAACAGGTTTCATAGGCTTTGCGTATGTATATAGCAAAGATACGAAAATCTACTTACAGTGCCACAATCTCCTCCCTAATCTTTGCATAAGGCGCATCCTTCAGCAGCACCCTCTTCGTGCCGTCCATCAGATACAGTGAAGGCATCGCTTTCAGGTCGTACAAGGCCCCCTGCTTCACCGTCTCGTGGTCACTGCCCACCGTCCATCCCTGGGGCAAATCACTCAGCGTACGCTTCCATACCTCCTGATTCCCTTCGGTGTACACCGCCAATACCGTCAGCTTTCCGGCCTTTACAGCCTCTGCCAACAGCCCGTCGGCCACCATCTCCTGCATCGTTTCATGACAGCTCGGGCACTCCGGATCGTAGAACACCAACAGCAGACGGTTGTTCTTTGCCCGCGTCTGTGCCAGCGACCGTTTGCTGCCGTCCGGCAGGAAATACACAAAGTCCGTCGCCACCTTTCCCGGACAGTTCCGGCTAATCAGGTCCAGACTGAACTTCAGCGAACTCTTCCGCGCTTCGTCCACGTATTCACTTTTCAACATCCGCTCCAGGAACAAAGCATACAGGGCCTCGTTGTGGTAAGGCGAATTCGGGTTATACAAGTAGTCCTCCATCATCTGCAAGAACACCTTCCGCGCATGTTCCTGCACCTCCATTCCTTTGCAGAAACCATCCAGACTGCCTTTTACCTGTGCTTCAGAGAGCGTACCGTCGGCCAGAATGGCCAAGTAATTGGCTGCCCCTTGCTCCGATACGTTCCGGTTGTTCACCAATGCCGTATCCGCAAAGTTGAAATTATCCCAATAGTGCGCCATGAGATACGCTTTCCGCTCCTCCGGCTGGGTGAGCATGGTGGGGATTTCAGGGAAAGGGAAGTTAGAATCCACTCCTATCTCAATTTGTTCCACAGCTTCTGACATTTCTTTTTCCACCTTATTCCTCTGAGCAGTATTTCCACATGCAGAAAGTAATAAAAACAACAAAATAAAAATTCTATAACTCATATTTATATCAAGACTACAAAATTAAAGCTACCCATCATTGATATAAACTTTATCAATGACTGGTAGCTTATTATTTTGATTCTATATTGAACCCATATTAAGTAAAAACAAAAATCTGCTTTATTATAGAAAAAACTTATACTTAAATCAATTAGTTGGTGCATATCCATCAGGCAGGATACGTACACAACGAATACGGCATTTCGTTGTACGTTTAATATCCCCCTTATCACCTGGATCACTATTTTCCCATCGCCAGCCATTGATGTTACCATCCGCTGTAGAGCGAATTACTTGTGTAGCACGGGCATGAGTACTATTATCTCCTGTATTCCATCTCTCGCAAGAAGACCAATAGAAAGCAGTCTGAAAAGTGGGATTATCCAAATGATAATTAGTCACCACGAACTCCATCTCTGTAATAGCCGGCAGATACCAGTCTACACTAACTACCTCTCCGCTGCTATTACGCTTATTTTTATTGTAACAATACTCTGCAGCACTATTTGGCTTTTCATTCAACGTGTGTTTCTTATCATCGACAAAGACATTATTCATCAAACGTTCTGTAGCAAGTTTACCTTGAGTAAGGAAGTCAACATCAGTATACCACTTTCCCCAAAACCATGTTCCTTCATAATAATTAAATACATCATATGTATTTGTGCCGTATGCTCCCCAAGGCAATCCACTATAAGTAGCATTAAAATCACTCTTAGGATCGAAATAGTTATCAAATTCTTCATAAGTTTCCACACCCCGATAACCATCATAACTCATACCACCGTCGTTCTTCTTTATTTCAAGCAACTTCAGGCCTTTTTGCATTATGACGAGGTTGCGTGTTGTTGGCGTTTGATCTGTCTCATCTTCGTAGTAACTAATAATAAGATTTACCTGACGGTCTATACCTTGATGTTTTTGAGAATCCCAATCTAAATTTTCATCCAGATAGAGATAAATACGTTCACCATTAACATTCTCATCCTGTATCTTTACTTTCTTATTTTCAGGGCCATTTAATGTTTCTGTAAGTAGATTCGTATAGAAATATTTTTGCTTTCCACCACCTTCCTGATCCTGGTGCCCTACATATTCCATTCGAATCCAATCATTGTTTTCGGGGTCTTCAATTTCTACCGTAACATAAGCAGGCTTTGAAAGTACATACACATCCATCGGAGTCACATTAAAATGAGCATCATGTTCACGTTCACGCAATATAGAGATATAATACGGAGCAGTCTCTTCCAAATTGACACGAGTATCCAGTTCTACATCACCCGGATTATTCGGATTATCAGTTGCTGTAATACCTTTGATAGTGATACTATTCCGATACTGCCGGTCGCGTTTTTACAACAAAATCTTTTACCGCATCTGCACCCAGATACAGCGAATAACTAATATCAAGTGCATAATGGTTATGATTGTAGTAAGTTCCACCAATCTTAACACAAACGGCATCCCCCTGTCCATTAGTAGCATTCTCAGCTATATTCGGTTTATAACGTTGCTTATAGATATTTTCATCTTCTCCATCAGGGAAACTAGTAGGATAATCCAGATTTCCATCAGGATAGCGATAATGTTCAAACATATAAAAATATCGGCTAATAGATCCATACTCATGGCGGATAGGGCCCTGCTCCCAATTATTATCTTTCAATGTCGTAGTCTTTGCACTTGTCTTTGAACCATCTTTTGCAGGAGTCAGCTGAGTAGATTCAGGAATATTAACCACTTCAAAAGTACGTGTCCAATACTGAGGAAACATTGCTTCCACGTTTTCTGGGTGATCAATATGCATTTTAAAAGTTTAAATCTACACGCGCCATCAGTGACTCCAGCATGATTTGAATCAAAGACTCTCCCTGATGACCAGTACTAATATTCTGATTATCCATTCGTGCACGCATAGGAAGACCATTTTTAGGCAGCGACAAAGACAATTCCACCGGACGATAAACATAGTTATCCAATACAGAACAATCTGTCACTTTAATATCGTCACCTTCTGGATTAGGATTACGCAAATAAGGTATACCATCATCATCTTTGGGAGGAAGCACTGTACCTGTTTCCAAATTAGCCAACACATAAATAGTTGCATCACTCGCAGCTGTCACATCAAGTACTTCATTATTGATAACTAAGCTACGGTTACCTTTAATATAAGTATATCCCTGAAAATCTTCAGCACTACCAGATTTATTTTGCAGATAGTTACCTGCATTATCAAACAAAAGACGTGCAGTTCATTGATTTTTCTTTCATCATCAGTCAACTGATCTCCCGGATCACCAACTGCACGAGTATCTGCTCCAATAACACCCATACGAGAAGGAATACACTGTATAGAAAAAGTTCCTTTATGCTGGTTTTCACTTATAAAATCTTCCTTCTGCTGACAAGATGTAACCAACATAATCAGCATACAGAAGCTGGTAAGATAATATTCTATAGTTTTCATATCAAAATATATGTTTCAAAAATGTTATTGAAATATGATGTCATCATCACCTCCTAAAGTCCAATGATCACCCGTTCGAAAATCAAGCATAAACTGACTGCCCAAGAACTGCAAAGAAATAATATTCTTAACTCCTGGTTGAAAACTCATTTCATCGGTAGGCACAGTCATAGTTGCTGTCATATCACTTCCTTCACCAACTTTATAAGTAATATCTATCTGACAAGCTGCCCCTTCAGGGTTTATTGAATTAGAAGCAATGTCACATATCAACAACAGTTCTGCTGGATTCTCTCCTCCATCTTGCATAACTTGCTGTTGGGTACTATTAGGAGTAAATACTTGGGGGGTTCCGCTAATCAGTGAAAAATAACCGCTATAAGCCTCACTACCTTTAATCAATTCGCTCAATCGGGTAGTAACCGTACGATAAAAAGTTCCTTTTAGTTTTAATGAGGTAATAGTAACAGATGATGTCTCATTATAGTTATCCACCCTAAATTCCAGTCCTGACAATAAATGTGAAAAATGAATTTCTACTGGAGTCCCATTGTTTATCCGATCAATATTGGTACCATATACCACATCCTGAACTTGACTAGCTTCTAACCGAGTTCCATCGACAGAACCACCACTGAAAGGCATTGTATAACTTAGTGTAGGATCCCCTACATAATTACCCTGAGTATTTGCAATTACTCGTATACCGGCATTCGGATTCGTCGCTGCATTAGCTGTATAGGGGTAATATGCAAAGAAAGAATACAAGTAATCGGCTTGCTCATACCAATATTGCAGATTGTCATAACTCCATACTCCATTATTATAAGTCAAAGCCTTGTTTTCAAAATCCTTATCGGGCAAGCAGTTCATCTTTTTCCCATTCCAGGGAGTTGTACCCCCCTGTCCATTTTCAGCCAAGCAAAACATATACATACCCACTTGCGCTCCTTCAGGGAACTGACTGATAAAGTTAGAGCGTGTATTAGTTTCAACGTCTACTTCACTCATAAACACAATAGGATATTCAGAATCAGAATAAAGAGAAATCTCATTATGCTGGCAAGCACTGCATAAGCAAGCAGTTAAAAAACTCGTTATATAAAGTTGCTTTTTCATTATTTACCTATATTTTAAGATTTGAAGTATATCCTGTTAAGGTATTACAATTTCACCACCAGCAGATGATGTTCTCCATTCATCAATAACAAATTGAGCAAAAGAAATAGCGTTGCTCTTGACTGTCACCACATAATGATAAGCTTTTCCTGCATTCCATTGAACTTTACCATTGAGGTTAAATCTAAGGGCCATTCCTTCTGAATACCATTCTGGGTATAACTAAAGTCTAATTTTAGACTTTCTGCAGCCTGAGGTATCAACAACCATTCTTCTCCCTCGATAGGATGTGTATCGGTCAGTGACTCATTACCTTCAAACTTCAGTGGACTATCAGCATTCGTATAAGGAATTCCATCCAATGTCCATCGTGGAGATGTTCCAGTGCTGAAATTTCCTTGACCGGTATAACCATACAAAATAACTTTTTGTACAGTAGTAGTAGGAATTCCCGGTTCAGCTTTCACTGTAAATCTTACTTTACAAAGTTCATGGCTAAAATTCAAGGGTACCTGTTGTGCATCACCCCCGCTCATGACAGGACTTACAGCTGTCATCAAGTCAACGGCCTGTTCGCCATAATTAGCATCGGTATTAAAACCATTCACTTTTATGATTCCATCTTCTACTGTAGCTGAAGTTTCCGACGGATACACCCCATAGAACCTATACGTCTTACCCGGTATCCAATAGCGTGTACCGCCTTCGTAGTTCCAACCACTGGCTTGGTCCACACGCGTCTTATTGAACACAGACACCGAGGCTCCACCCGTTTCAGCGTCTGTATACCATCCCCACACACTGAAAGCCTCCATATCATTGGCCGTTTCAACTGCTGCCCGTGTTTTGTGGAACGCCGAAACTGATTGCTTCTGCTGTTTCCAATGTACCGGGAACTTCGCTTGTGCAAGCTCCCAAAACATCACCGCAACAGCAGAAAGCCATAGGAATACAGGTCTTACGTATAGATATTTCATAGAGTTTCTATTTTAATATAGTGGCTATGAGGGGAACATTCAACCCCTCATAACCTGAATTAAATAAGTTATTCGGTTACAGCAGAAGGTGTAGTAGATTGACTCGCATCTCCCCAACCACTGACTTCTGTTACATCAAATTCAATAGGGTACAATGTTCCCGGATTTTGGGTATCGTTTATATCATCCCCATTGATTGTTACAGTATAATTATAACGGAATCCGGCAGTCCATTTAGAAGTTTCTGTGCCAGTTACACTATCCGAATTATCATATTTTAAAGATGCAACAAATTGACCTTTCTTAATAGGCTGCGTTTCTGAAGAACCTTCATCCCAAAAAGTCGCAGTAAATGTTACTTTTAAATCAGCATTATTCTGAGGAATAACTAAACATGCAGTTGAATGAGTTCCGTCTTCTGCAATATCGTCAAGTCCATCAAATGAATAAGCCTGAACACCATCTCCAGTAAGACTACCAGACCATGTAGCCACAGAATTACCCTCTAATGTACCTGTTCCAGTTTTAACCGCATTAGATATTTTAATATCTGAAATCTTCATCTTATAAGAGCGAGAGTCTTCATTCTTAAAAGTAAACTTTACTTGCGAAAGCATATGCTTAAATGACAATTCAACTTTCCTCTGAGTTTGCGGATCGTTACAAGTCAGTTCGTCTGCAACAGCAGCAACTAAGTCCTTTGAATTGTCGGGAGTATAGCCAGAGATAGTCAAGGTATTGGTCTTTGCTTCAAAACTAACTCCTGAGGTTAACTTAGCGTTCCCGTCAGAATAAGCTGCAAAATTATAAGTTTTTCCTTGTTGCCAATAAGCCGACTTATCAACTCCTGCATTTGTGACTTTCACATTTTCAAACACAGGGACGTTATCTGTATGATAACCATAAACATAATATCCTGTTAAATCCCCTGTTTTACCAATCTCAGTAATTCCCGCTCTTGTGTTATTATTCACAAATGTGTCAAACTGAATAGCGCGGTTTTCTGCGTACTCTACCACTTCATTCTGTGTACAGCTTGCGAGTGCCATAGCAGCTACACCAAGCATTAAAAAACTCTTTTTCATACTCCACTAAATTTTAAATTTAACAATCTATCTTCTTTGTATTTTCTTATTGTTCATTATCAGTTAAGAGGCAGAGGAATGTCTATTTCATCTTCCCAACCGTCCACATCCGGATCAAAGGCACCAGCACCTTCCTGCCCGTCTTCGTCGGATACGACAATGTCTGTCACCTGAATCACCCCTCCTCGAGGCTGTATGCGCATCATCTGACTAATATCAAAGGTGTACGACAGCGTTTTACCGTTACGCAGCATCACCTCCAGACTCAGGGTGTATTGCTTATTGGTCTGGTCTGTAGTATAACCGTCTGTATAAGAATAATCCGGTGCGCCAAAAGATTGTACCAAAGCCGTACAGCCTAACTCATCGACCTTGCAATCGAAAAGCAGCGTAGAAGATACTCCGTCTGTATGCCCATCTTTCAAATAAACCTTATCGGCAATGCCTGCCAGGGCTCCCCTTGCCTGAGCCACATACTGCTGACCGGATGCAAAACGATAACGGATAAGATATGAATACACCAGCGGACGCATCTCGATAGGCAAAGCCACAGCGTTCCACGTACGCTCTGCATCATATTCTGCCACATAAGCTCCATAAAGCATATCTGGAGGAGTCACTGTACGCTCACCCTCATGGAGTTCCGCAAAATTGGCACGTGTACGCGTACGGGTAGTAGCCGAAGCAGTTGCCAGGGAAGTGATTTCATCGATAACGATGTATTCGGTATCGTTGTTATAAAAAAGAAGGGAATACTTTCCTTCTGACATGGGCAGACGACCACCTTCGTTATCCAGATTACTTTCAGAATATTGCTCATCAGTATAGACAATGGCGCGTATACCTTCACCTTCTTCCGGACGGAACTCATCGTACTCACGGCTCCATTCCTCTTTCCACACTTCTTCCCAGTCTATACGGTAATCACGCTCCCACTCCTGCTCCCAATCAGCCTGTATCTGTGTTTTTGACTGCCATGGAGTGCTCGTCGTGATTATAGCATAAGTCCTTACGGCATCCGCTGAGCGATATCAGCAGGAGCATTGCAACAGTAATTTGTTTCATCATTTGTTTCCTCCTTTCTCCGTCCAGCGGCCGATGTTCCATACAAAAGCAAATTTAAGTTTCAGCGGACCTACATAGTTGGTACGGTTGGTCTGCTGGTACACATAGTGTCCATCCTGTGGCAGGTATTCTTCGTATTTGGTAGTCATGAATCCTACTCCGACACCGGCCTCAAAAGCAAAATACTTACCGATGGGGAACATATAGCCGTAGCTTGCTCCTACCATACCGCCGGTACCCCGGTAACCGGTATTTCCATTCTCCAGGTCATACCAGCCTCCGCCACCGAAAAGTCCTACATAGTGGCCCCGGCGACTGCCCTGCGGCTTGAACCAGTAACGGGCTTCCGGAATAATGGTAGCCAACTGATAATATTTGTGTTTGCCGTTATTGTGCCACCAGGCGATATTGCCTTCTACCGCAGCCGACCAACGCTCATTGAAACGGTATTCTATCTCTAATGAAGGCATAAGCAGCACATCGTAAATCAGGTTCGACTTGATGTACCAGGGCGTAGAGGTGTACACACGTTTCGGTACGGCTTTTGCAGCAGCTAAGCTGTCTGCTATCCGCTGGCGACGCAATTCTTCTGCCTGACGCAGGCTGTCAAGCCGCATCTGTTCCAGACGGGCTGCCTCAAGGGCTGCCAGACTGTCGGCACGCAATCTTTCCAGACTGTCACGGCGTGCCTGGAGGGCTCTTTCCTTGGCTAGTGGGTCATAACCTTCGGCATAGCGGATTCCCATCAAGGCTACCACATCGCGTATGCCTGATAAGAACGGGAGCTGTTCCGGGTACGGTAATACTCCTCTTTCATACCATAATGGGTGATGAACCACGACTTCACCTGATTAGTACGGTTCTTGGCTGCCCGAAGATTTTCTTTCTGACTGCCATAGGAGCCACAGAAACCCTGAATAAAAATCCAGGCCTTACCCGACGTAATTTCCTCACGATGACGCTCGATTAAGTTGGCAGCTGCAGTAATAGACTTGTCATTGCCTTTGAAGGGAGAATAAAACATCAGCTTTCCAGGCACAAAACGGAAAAGGATAACTGAATCCTGCAGCTCATTGGTTTCTTGCAAGAACAAGGATTCGGCCTTTACGCTTGTGCTGAAAAAGCAAGAACTTACACACAATAGTAGACAAAAATATAGTTTACGCATAAATAATGTTTTTCAATTCTTAGATAAAAACAGACTCAGAAAAACAAAAGACAATACCAATCATCTCTCTTCATAATCGTTTTTACTACCTTTACATATTTTTATTTCCGCACAAAATTAAATAAACAGTAACAACTGCAAAATACGAAGATTCCCAATTAGTCAGAAAACTTCCTATTTTGTCAGTCAACCCCTTCAGAAGCTATATGAGAGAGGGTTTTAAAAAGAAAAAAGTCAGAATTACTTCAGCATAGTTTTTCGGAAACTGTTGGGACTGATGCCATACTTATCTTTAAACAAACGATAAAAAGTAGAAAGGCTGGGCAGCGCACTCTCCGTTGCTACCTTGCTGATGGGCCAGTCCGGATGGTTACGGAACAGACCAATGGAATACTCCAGACGAAGGTCGTTCAGATAACAGCTTAAATTGCCGCCGGTGGTAAAGAGTTTCAGGATGTTGGCAAAACGGTTTCGGTCTACCCCCATCAGTTGCGCATAATCATCGCGTGTCAGCTGGTAATCCAGGTATAGCCTCTGCTCTTTTACCTGCTGATCGAATGTCTGAAACAGGGTTTCATTCTCCGGAACGGCCACGTCGGATGTATCTGTGTCTGCATCGGTACCGATAGCTGCATCTACCTCATCCGGCTGTTCCTCTTCACCGGGCACCTCTGCCATCTCCAACTGCGGAAAGGCATGTCTTGCCAGAAGTGCGTTGCGCTGGTCGTCCAGTTCCAGAATCAGCTCAGCCATCTTGCGGTTCTTTCTTTTGATAACGCTCAGCGCCCGCCAAAGTCCTCCAAACAGCAGCAGCAAAAACGCCATAATGCCCACCAGTCCGATAATAATACGATGTTGCATCTGCACCCGGTAAGCGGCTTTCTCCAGTTCGTACTCACGCGATACAGCATCTGTCACGTCTGTAAGGTCGAAAATCTCGTTACGCTCCATGTTTACACGCATCTTGTTACGGATGTCATACGCCTGCATCATGGCGTTATATGCATCGCTGTACTTGCCTAATGCGCTGTAGGCTTTTCCACTCTGGTAAAGCGTGCGGAGATAAATGACGTTCAGTGAGTCGCTCGCATCCAACTCGGAAAAATAGGCCTTGCTATGCACCAATACGGAATGGTAATCGCCACTCTCCAGCAAGAAATCGTTTATCTCAAGCTGTCCCATTGAGGTAGTTGAAAAGACAGTAGAGTAAAACATATCGGCATATTTCTTTGCCATTTGCGGCTTCTTTACCTGATAAGACAAATAGGCCATCTTACTATAGAAAAAGCCTTTGTGACGATCGAGCACATGAACATCTACATCGGTCCGCGATTCGAGGGAACGCAGTAACCTTTCACGCTGCAAGCCCACCTCCCAAGCTTTCTGAGGCTTCCTATCGCTGATATAATAGCCCATGAGGTAACCCATGCAATGTGACAACAGAAACTTCGCCTCAGCGTTGGATATGTCCGAAAGTAGGGAAACGGCCTCCTGAAGGCATTCATAGCTTTTATTCAGTACGCCCATGTTACGGTATAGCCCGCCTTCCATTTGCAGCATATTGGCCCTTAAAAGCTGGTCATTGGCCTTCTCTGCGTATTCCTTACCCTTTGTAATCATGTCGGCCGCCTCGGCAAGCTGGAAGGAGGCGACCGAAGATTCGGCCAAAAGCATATAAGTGTATGAAGTAAGCACGGAATCGCGCTGTATTTCCGGATTGTTCAATGCATGGGTGGCATAGTACATGCACATGTAATACCTGGACTGCGTACGATAGGATAAAGCGCGGAGATAGTCAATGCCGTATTGAGGGATGGCACCTTTTTCTTCAAGACTGTCCAGCAGCAGCAAAGAGCTTTCCGGATCGTGCGCAATCTTTTCGCGTAAACCTGGGTATGGTATGACACCTGCGTAAGTAAAAAAGGTCAATAAATTACATAAAATGAATATGACGAAACGCTTCATAATGCCCCCTCTTTTTTTTATCTCCTAGAAACTTTCCAGCTAAAATAGCAATTTTTCTTTGTGAACAACAAAAATGGCATAAAAATGGGAGAACGCTTTCTCCCAACCTTGTTAACCTTAAATCTAATACTATGAAAAAATCACATGACAAATGTAAGAATAACACTTATTCTATGCAAATATTTGACCTCTGATTTTCAGCTTTTTAAAAGTTTTTAAAATACAAAAAGAATTCGCCCCGAAACAACGCATGTTCCAGGGCGAATCTTTATTTATCTGGAAAAATCCAGTAATATTAGTCTTTCAGTTTTGCTTTGATGAAGTCGCGGTTCAAACGAGCGATGTTGCTGATTGAAACGCATTTCGGACATTCTGCTTCACAAGCACGGGTGTTGGTACAGTTACCGAAGCCCAGTTCGTCCATCTTGGCAATCATGGCCTTTGCACGACGCAATGCTTCCGGTTTTCCCTGAGGCAACAGGTTCAACTGGCTTACCTTGGCAGAAACGAACAGCATGGCTGAACCGTTCTTACAAGCAGCTACACAGGCACCACAACCGATACAAGAAGCAGCATCCATTGCTTCGTCAGCTACCGGTTTCGGAATCAGGATAGCGTTGGCATCCTGAGGAGCACCTGTACGTACGCTGATGAAACCACCTGCCTGCATAATCTTGTCGTAAGCAGTACGGTCTACCATCAAGTCCTTGATAACCGGGAATCCGGCTGAACGCCACGGTTCTACAGTGATTACATCACCGTCTTTGAAACGACGCATGTAGATCTGGCAGGTAGTAGCACCTGTAGCAGGTCCGTGCGGATGTCCGTTGATGTACAAAGAACACATACCGCAGATACCTTCACGACAGTCGTGGTCGAACACTACCGGTTCTTTTCCTTCTTCAATCAACTGTTCGTTCAAGATATCCAGCATTTCCAGGAAGGAAGTATCGCCCGGAATGTCCTTCATCTGGAATGTATCGAAATGACCTTTTTCCTTAGGTCCGTTCTGACGCCAAACTTTCAGCGTAAATGATATATTTTTATCCATTTTACTTAGATTCTTTAATTGTTTAACTTCACTGATTAGCTCTTGTAGTTACGAGTCTGTACCTTGATAGCTTCGTAAACCAGCGGTTCTTTGTACAATACCGGAGCCTTGTCGTCGCTTCCCTGGTATTCCCAGCAAGCTACATAGAAGAAGTTTTCGTCATCACGTTTTGCTTCACCTTCTTCTGTCTGGTATTCTTCACGGAAGTGACCACCGCAAGATTCGTTACGGTTCAATGCATCGTAAGCAATCAGCTCGCCCATTGTGATGAAGTCGTTCAGACGGAAAGCCTTATCCAGCTCTACGTTCAAACCTTCCTTAGAACCCGGGATGAACAGTTCTGTTTCGAATTCCTTACGGATGTCTTTCAGCTTAGCCAGACCGGTCTTCAAACCTTCAGCTGTACGGCCCATACCTACGTATTCCCACATCACGCGACCCAGTTCCTTGTGGATAGAGTCTACAGACTTCTTACCCTTGATGTTCATCAGGTGGTCAATCTTGTCCTGAACAGCCTTTTCTGCTTCTGCAAATTCAGGCAGGTCAGTAGAGAAGCGAGGAACAGTAATCTGGTCGGCCAAGTAGTTCTGGATAGTGTAAGGCAATACGAAGTATCCGTCGGCCAGACCCTGCATCAATGCAGAAGCACCCAGACGGTTAGCTCCGTGGTCAGAGAAGTTACATTCACCGATAGCGAACAGACCCTTGATAGAAGTCTGGAGTTCGTAGTCTACCCAGATACCACCCATTGTGTAGTGGATAGCCGGATAAATCATCATCGGGTTGTAGTATTTCACACCGTTGATTTCGCGAGCCAGTTCGCCCGGATTTACGTCGGTGATTTCTTCGTACATATCGAACAAGTTACCGTAACGCTGGCGAACTACGTCCAAGCCCAGACGTTCGATACTTTCAGAGAAGTCAAGGAATACGGCCAGACCTGTGTTGTTTACACCGAAACCGTGGTCGCAACGTTCTTTAGCGGCACGTGAAGCCACGTCACGCGGAACCAGGTTACCGAATGCCGGATAACGGCGTTCCAGATAGTAGTCACGGTCTTCTTCAGGAATATCGCTACCTTTCTTTGTTCCAGCCTGCAATGCTTTGGCATCTTCCAGTTTCTTCGGAACCCAGATACGACCGTCGTTACGCAGAGATTCTGACATCAAAGTCAGCTTAGACTGCTTGTCACCGTGTACCGGAATACAAGTCGGGTGAATCTGTACGTAAGCCGGGTTAGCGAACATAGCTCCCTTACGGTAGCAAGACATGGCAGCTGTTACGTTACATGCCATGGCGTTAGTTGACAGGAAGTAAGTGTTTCCGTAACCACCGGTTGCGATAACTACTGCGTGAGCAGCGAAGCGTTCCAACTTACCGGTTACCAGGTTCTTAGCGATGATACCGCGTGCACGACCGTCAACCAATACTACGTCGAGCATTTCGTAACGAGTGTACAGTTTTACAGTACCGGCACCAACCTGACGGCTCAATGCAGAGTAAGCACCCAGCAACAGCTGCTGACCTGTCTGACCTTTAGCGTAGAATGTACGAGATACCTGTGCACCACCGAATGAACGGTTAGCCAGTGTACCACCGTATTCACGAGCGAAAGGAACACCCTGTGCCACGCACTGGTCGATGATGTTGTTTGATACTTCAGCCAGACGGTAAACGTTAGCTTCACGAGCACGGTAGTCACCACCTTTCACTGTATCGTAGAACAGACGATAGATAGAGTCACCGTCGTTCTGGTAGTTCTTGGCAGCGTTAATACCACCCTGTGCAGCGATAGAGTGTGCACGGCGAGGAGAGTCCTGGATACAGAAGTTGAACACACGGAATCCCATTTCACCTAAAGAAGCAGCTGCAGAAGCACCTGCCAGACCTGTACCTACCACGATGATGTCCAGACGACGTTTGTTAGCCGGGTTCACCAGTTTCTGGTGAGCTTTATAATTGGTCCATTTCTCAGCTATCGGGCCTCAGGAATCTTAGAATCGATTATCTTAGTCATAATGTTTTTTCAATTTAATCAGTTACACTTAAATTAGCAAGCACCGCAACCCATCATGTTTTTCAGGAAGAACACAACGGCTACCAGCATGAAGCCAAGTACGATGATGGTAGAATAGATGTTAGAGATGCATTTCCAACGGTTAATCCAGATGGTGTTGTTCCAACCCAAAGTCTGCATAGAGCTCCAGAATCCGTGAGTCAGGTGGAACCACAAGGCAATCAGCCAGATGATATACAACACGAAGAACACCGGATTAGAGAATGTCTGCATGATGTAGCCGTAACCGTCGGCTGCATGAAGACCACCCATCATCGGGTTGCCGATGATTTCAGCGAACTGCATTTTGTACCAGAAGTTTACGAAGTGAAGAGCCAGACCCAGGATTACGATGATACCCAGTACCAGCATGTTCTGAGATGCCCATTCCACGTTTTTCGGTTTTGCTGTCACTGCATAGCGTTCGTGACCGCGAGCTGCACGGTTCTGCATCGTCAGCCAGAAAGCGTAGATGATGTGAATTACAAACAGGGCAGCCAGTCCGACAGTAGCTACCAGCGCATACCAGTTGGCACCGAGGAACTCACAAACCATGTTGTACGCCTCGCCCGAGAACAATGCAACAAGGTTCATCGCCATGTGAAATGTCAGAAACAGGACAAGGGCGATACCAGTAACACTCATCACCACTTTCCTTCCAATAGATGAATTACTTAACCACATAAATGATTGAATTTAAATTATTTAATTGTTAGAACTATAAATTCGCACTCGAAGGTCCAAATTATGATGCAAAATTAGAAGATTTATTGAGATAACACAACAGATTATGGAAAAAATTCTGTAATCGGAGGCCGTGAGCCACACGTAAAAAAAACGCAAGGGCGTTTGAATCAAAAAACGCCGAAGAGTTTCAATTCAAACGCACTTGCGTTTCAGGGAAAACGTACTTGCGTTTTAAATCAAACGCAAGTACGTTTTCCGAAGCCTATCTTTTGGGAAAATTCATGCCGGGCTCGCGCAGCAGTTCGATGGCCTTTTTCATGCTGTCGTTCAGCGTGTTAATCACCTGGAAGTATTCGTTCATGTCCCAGATGTCGCGGGCCAGCAGGGCTTTCAGCTGGGTCTTGACCAGCGGAAGTGCCGTGCGGAACTGGGCCTCGTTGTAGGTGATGCCCATGGAGGTGCCTTGTGCCACCAGCTCATCGAGCATGGCCTGGCTCACCTCAAACTCGCGGTTGAAGCGGTCGAACGTCTTGTACTGCTGGAGCCATTCTTTCCGGTGGCGGTCAATCAGCTTGATGTTCAGCTGTACCATGGCGCCTTTGTCGCGCAATGACAGATAATAGTTGGTGTACATCGTGGTGTCGATGGGCACGAAATAGTCGGGCATGATGCCTCCTCCACCGTACACGGTACGTCCTAACTTCAGGGTCTTGGCCTTGAGCGAGTCGGGGAAGTGGATGCTGTCGGCACTCATCATCTCGCCCCGGTTGTAACGGTCTATCAGGTCTTTATTGTATTGCTCGATGCTTTCGTAAGGTTTCTGGATACAGCGTCCCGAAGGGGTGTAGTAACGGGCGATGGTCAGACGGATCATGGAACCGTCGGGCAAATCGATAGGGCGCTGCACAAGTCCTTTTCCGAAGGTACGGCGGCCTACTACGATACCTCTGTCCCAGTCCTGAATGGCTCCGGTGACAATCTCACTGGCGGAAGCCGAGAATTCATCGACGAGCACCACCAGACGGCCTTTCTGGAAATCGCCGTCGCCCTTAGCTTCAAATTCTGAACGGGGGTTGCGGCGGCCTTCGGTATAGACGATGAGTTCTTTCTTACCCAAAATCTGGTCGCACAGGCTGATGGCGGCATTCAGGTAACCGCCTCCGTTGCCTTGCAAATCAAGAATCAGGTCTTTCATGCCTTGCTTCTGCAACTTGTGGAGGGCATCAGTAAACTCCTGTCCGGTGGTAGCGGCAAAGCGGTTCACACGGATGTAACCGATTTTTCCTTCTACCATGTACGAAGCGTCGAGGCTGTACACGGGAATCTTGTCGCGCTTGATGGTGAAAGGCAACAGCTCCTTCACACCGGCACGCAACACTTTTACCGTCACCGTGGAGCCTTTTGGTCCGCGCAAGCGGCGCATCACTTCGTCGGTATTCATTTTCACGCCGGCAATAACCGTGTCGTTCACTTCGATGATGCGGTCGCCGGCCAGGATGCCGACTTTCTCGGAAGGTCCTCCCGATACGGGCTGAATGACAAAAAGGGTATCGGTGGCCATATTAAACTGGATACCGATGCCGTCGAAATTTCCCTGAAGGGGTTCGTTGAGCCGCTTCACTTCTTCCGGGTCGGAATAGGTGGAATGCGGGTCCAGTTCTTCCAGCATGCTGACAATGGCGGTTTCCACCAACTTGTCTTCGTCTACCTTATCTACATAGAGATTGGAAATGGCAAACTCGGCCAGCTGCAGTTTGCGCGAAGGCGAATCGAGCAGCTTGTTCTGAGCGGGAAGGTTTGTTATAAAAAAGCTACAGAAAAATAGCAGAATCAGTTTCTTCATATATCAAATATTTACTTTATCCACGCCGCAAAAATACAACATTATGCCGTAAAAAAAAAAGGACGTCCCGAAAGACGTCCCTTACTAAAATAGATTTACTAATTTTTATTCTATCGTGAAAGAATAAATGTCATCAAATTCCTTGTTTGTAGTAATAGCTCCAGAAACAGATTTCACTACCACTCCGTCAATCAAGATTCGGCAATTATAACGTTTGCCAAGCACACCACTATAATGGTGAACACGCACCTTATAAGTTCCCGGAGTGAACATTTCATTAATGCTATAAATATTTTCCGTAGCATTTCCTAATGTAGAAATCCAGTCTCTATCCAATTCAAAAGCACCTACATTTTTATTTCCAAAATAAACGTCCTCATTACTTCCCGGAACAGTTAAATGTAAATCGTAGTCCGTAATATTTCCTGACACATTCACCCATGTCAAAGTAGCCTGGAACTTACCGGTACCATAGGTTTTTGTTTCTTCACCCCATGAAGAATCCGGACGTCCGTTTTCCCAATAGAACACGTCGCCAGCAATATCATTTTCAGTCAACTCAGTCCATCCGGTATAAGAATCAAGACCTCCATTGCCTCCACTAAGAGGGGTGTTGACACTGATTATGATATCATTAGTTATATGCTGGGTACCTTCCGACACATCCTGCCAGTTTCCTTTCTGCTCTCTTGCAAGTTCTACTTTATACTCGCCAAAAGGAATATTCGACATATACAAGTCGTTACCGTCTGCAGCGAAACCGATACGTCTGATTTCACCCATATTGCCATTCAGCGGAATTAAGGTTACATAATAATAATATCCTGCATCAAAGAAACGTTTGTCAATAAAGAGTCCTCCAGTCTGGGCAGATGATTCTTTTTTTGCTAAAACAAAATAACCTAAATCTATCACAGACACAGAAGCCCGGTCATCTCCAACGGAAGAGAAAGGAAGCAACTCCCAGGAACCGGTAGCCTCATTGTAACGGTATAACCCCACCTCATTGGCATTGTATCCGTTCAAAGGAACCTCCAAAGTCAAAGGAGTGCGGAAGGTAAAGTTCATCGGCTCAAATTTCATGCCCGCACCTTCTATGGCAGTCAATCCATCAGGTAATGCAGCCGGAAGTTGGTCTATTTCCTGTACTGAGAATGCTACTTTTCCATCTCCTCCTTTATCATTTTCAGGAATAGCTCCTTTAGGTACAGACAGTTTGAAACCTCCTTTATTCAAAATAGCATTTTCACTGGAAGAAACGGTCTGTGTAGCGTTTTCCTGCTCTGTCACTTCTGTATCGGCAGCAGTATGCTTTATCAGAATATAACGTAAAATCACACTTTCACCACCTACGGTGTAAGGTGTTTCCAGCACCATCACTTTTTCACCTAATGAAATCAAATCATAGGTGTTGTTTCCCATAAAAAGAACAAACGGATTTCCAGTTGAAGAAATACTCCATGAAATTGTGCGCTCTGTCTGGTTCTGGGTCATTACTCCCACTCCATTTTCCTGTAATTCAAAAAGAGTTCCCACTAAAGCCTGCTCTGGAAGATCGGAAATATAAGCATGTTCATCAGTATCATAGATGGAAGCCCGATCAACTCTCCATCCTCCCAATATCAAGATATCAGCATCCCCGTCTTCTAATGCAATGGTTTCGTCTCCACTCTTCAAACAAGAAGAAAAAGCTCCCATTACACATAGTAAAATACTTACAATCCACCAGGATTTAAATGTATACATTTTTTCATAACTCTGTTCCTCCTTATTTGATTTCAAATTCTACACGACGGTTCATCTTTCTGCCTTCTTCCGTTTCATTCGTATCAAGCGGACGTGTCATACCATAATAACTGTATGAAAGGCTGGATTTCTTAACTCCATGACCGACCAGATAGTCATATACAGCCTTGGCACGGTCTTTTGAAAGTTTCATATTAAAATCTTCGTTTCCTACATTGTCCGTGTGTCCCTTGATTTCCATCTTTATATTGGTACGGGTAATCAATGCTACAATCTTATCAAGGTAGGCATGTGATTCCGGCTTAATGCTGCTCTTACCGAAATCAAAATTAATCATATCGACAGCACAGATAGTTTTACCTTCCACGCGTTCTCCCTTGGTAATAAGTGCCAGAATCTCATCCAATGAATAACAAGGCTTCTCCTCTACCACTACTGGAGCCGGAGCCGGCACCACTTTTTCCACCACTGGAGCAGGGGCTGGCACAGGAGCAGGTTTGGGAGCCTTTTTCTTGAAAATACTGAAAGGAACGGCAAACGAAGCACGCAACTCCAGCCCGCTAAACTTACGACTACCGTCTATCTGATAAACCGGGGTAAGAAGACCGGATTCAATAATGGCTTCACCATCTTTTTCTTTCTTGCTGTAGGTGTTGCTCAGCCCAAATTCATAGTTTGCTTCCAATCCCAGATAGCATTTCGAACCATTGATATTGATTCCATATTTCAGGCCAGCTCCTATAGAAGCTGCAAAATAGGTGGAAGCCATGTTGGCATCGGTCAAGTCCATGGAATAACCTTCATAATATCCGTTCCTTAAATCTGAATTCAGATTAATATAACCTCCGGTAGAGAAGCCTACAATCGGAGCGGCATAAATATAAGGACGCAAAGCCCAGTCATATTTTCCGATATTCCAGATAATCGGAACACGTACATCTACATACCTTGACTTGAGCGAATAAGTAATATCTTCTGTAACCAAATCTTTTCCTATACCCGGAAGTTTCAGGCCACGAGACAAAAAGGTAAGTTCGGGACGAACGGCAAACTGTCTCTCTTGCCCCCATTCATACTGTACAAATAAAGAAAACAGTCCACTGTTTCTTCCTTCTGCATCCGGAAAGATTTCTTTATCCAACTCTGAAATAGAAGCACCTCCAAAACGATAGCCTCCCATTACTCCGACATACCAGTGAGGTTTTTGCTCTGTTTCCTGTGATTGAACAGTCAAACAAGAGCACATGGTCAAAAGCGCCACACAAATTCTTGAAAATAAACAATTCTTCATATTTTAGAACTTTAAATCATACAACAAAGGTATGACTTAACATAATTTCAAAAAAACCATCCTATTAAGGGAATGCAACTATGTGGCTGATATGTGTACTAAATGGAGAAATTTAAAAACTAAAAGCAGCTATTTTCTTTTGATAAAAATAGCTGCTTTTAGAAAATTTGTACGATAAAACAATTACTCTTTATTCCACTTCCATGCCTTCGGGCAGAAAGTCGGATACATCCTTGCCATACTGCAAGAGTTCACGGACGATGGTGGAACTGATGGAGGTCAGTTCGGGCTCGGTAAAGAGCAGGATGGTTTCTACGCCGGCCAGCTTGCGGTTGATGTCGGCAATGGTTTCTTCGTATTCAAAGTCGTGTACGGTACGGATGCCGCGGATAATGAATCCGGCCTCGCGCTCGCGGGCAAAATCAACGGTAAGGTTGTCGTATGCCTCGACCTTGATACGTGGCTCGTCGGCATAAAGCTTGCGAATCATCTCTACACGCTTTTCGGTGGGAAACCACGTTTTCTTTTTGTCGTTTATCCCGATACCAATAATGATTTCGTCCATAAAGGTCAGGGCACGCTTCACCACGGAATAGTGCCCGATAGTAAACGGGTCGAATGTGCCCGGAAATATCGCTCTTTTCATCACTGATGACTGGCAGTTTTTAATCATTAATTCTTCATTCCTCATTCTTAATCAGGTCTTCCTCTACCACCAGGTTATCGATGATAAAGTTCTGGCGTTCCATGGTGTTCTTTCCCATGTAGAACTCCAGCAGCTCCTTCACGGCGTCGGTCTTGCGAAGGGTGACCTGCTCCAGACGCATGTCCTTACCGATGAAATGGCGGAACTCGTCGGGAGAGATTTCTCCCAGCCCTTTGAATCGGGTGATTTCGGGGTTGGGACTCAGCTTCTCGATAGCGGCCACCCGTTCTTCGTCCGAATAGCAGTAGATGGTTTCGTACACGCCTTTCTTACGGTTTCGCACGCGGAACAGAGGTGTCTGCAAAATATATACATGACCTTTCTTAATCAGGTCGGGGAAGAACTGCAGGAAGAAGGTAATCATCAGCAGACGGATGTGCATACCGTCCACATCGGCATCGGTTGCCACGATTACCTTATTATATCGGAGTCCGTCGAGCCCTTCTTCAATGTTCAGGGCAGCCTGCAGGAGGTTGAACTCTTCGTTCTCGTAGACCACCTTCTTGGTGAGTCCAAAAGAATTCAGCGGCTTACCGCGCAAGCTGAACACGGCCTGCGTATTGACATCGCGGCTTTTCGTGATGGAACCGCTGGCGGAGTCTCCCTCGGTGATGAAGATGGAACTTTCCAGACGGGGGTCGTCTTCTTCTTTCTTTCCGCCTTTCTGGTCGTTCAGATGGATGCGGCAGTCGCGCAACTTACGGTTGTGCAGGTTGGCTTTCTTGGCACGCTCACGGGCTATCTTCGTGACGCCGGCAATGGCCTTGCGTTCTTTTTCGGATTCCTGGATTTTCTGCAGCAGGACTTCGGCCACATCGGGATGCTTGTGGAGGTAGTTGTCTACCTGCTCTTTTACGAAATCGCCCACAAACTTGTTGACGCTGACGCCCGACAAAGGATAGGGGTTGCCTTCGGAATCTTTCTCCGGTGCCATAGACAGTGAGCCCAACTTGATTTTGGTCTGGCTCTCGAACGTAGGTTCAATTACGTTGATGGCAATGGCAGCCACCAGTCCGTTACGGATGTCCTGAAACTCCAGGTTCTTTCCGTAGAACTCCTTGATGGCACGGGCAATGTGTTCCTTGAACGCGCTCTGGTGGGTTCCTCCCTGCGTGGTGTGCTGACCGTTGACAAAGGAATAGTATTCCTCGCCATACTGCGCACTGTGGGTAAAGGCTATCTCAATGTCTTCGCCCGTCAGGTGTACAATGGGATACAGTCCCGGCGCAGTCATGTTGTCGTTCAGCAGGTCTTCCAGTCCGTTACGGCTCACAATGCGGTGTCCGTTATAATAGATGGAAAGGCCCGTATTTAAATAGGTATAGTTGCGGAGCATGGTCTCAATGAACTCCGGACGGAAGTGGTAGTTCTGGAACAGGGTATCGTCGGGCTCAAAGAAGATGTAGGTTCCGTTTTCTTCGTCGGTGGCGCAGGTCTCGTCGCTGACCAGTTCTCCACGTTCGAACACGGCCTTGCGCATCTGTCCGTCGCGGGCACTCCAGGCCACGAAACGGCTGCTCAATGCATTGACCGCCTTGGCTCCCACTCCGTTCAGACCGACACTTTTCTTGAAGGCCTTGGTATCGTACTTTCCTCCGGTGTTCAGCATGGAAACGGCATCGACCAGACTTCCCAAAGGAATGCCTCGTCCATAGTCGCGCACGGACACCCGCAGGTTGTCTTCCATCTGGATTTCAATGCGTTTTCCGGCTCCCATCTTGAACTCGTCGATACTGTTGTCGACGACTTCTTTCAACAGCACATAAATACCGTCTTCCACCTGCGATCCGTCGCCCAGGCGACCGATGTACATACCGGGACGGGTACGCACGTGCTCCATGTCGCTCAGGTGGCGAATGTTCTCTTCGGTATAAGCTACAGAGGAAACGGTTTGTTCATTGAGTTCTTCCATATCTATTCCCCCTTTGTTTTTTAAATCATTTTCTTATAAGCACGGCGACGTTTGTGCTGCACGGATTCGAATGCGCTCCACTGTGCCTGTACTTTCTTGTTGAGTTCAAGCTCCGGATTGCTTTCTCCATACTCAAATCCCATCTGCTGGAAAATAGGCACGAGGTCGTAGAACAGGAGGGCATTGACTCCCTTGCTCTGGTATTCGGGCTTCACTCCTACCAGCAGCAAATCGAGCACACGCGGACGCTTGATGAACAGGGCCTTCAACAGGTGGTACCAGCCGAAAGGAAGCATCTTTCCCTTGGCTTTCTGCAAGGCTTTCGACAAGGACGGCATGGCAATTCCCACTGCCACCAGGTTGCCTTCCGCATCTTCTACCAGCGACACCATGCGCAGGTCGATGAGCGGCAGATACATCTTTATATATTGGTTAATCTGTCCCTGCGTCATCTGCGAATATCCGTAAAGAGGCGCATAGGCTTCGTTAATCAAATCGAAGATTTTCTGCCCGTAGTTCTGCTTCTTGATTTCGCTCCGCTTGAGCTTCTTAATTTTCAGGTTGTACTTCTGAAGAATGATTTCGGAGATGCGCACAAACTTGTCCGGAAGCTGGTGGGGCACGCTCAGTTTGTATTCCACCCAGTCGGCTTCTTTCTCAAAGCCTAACTGCTCCATGTGTTCCGGATAATAGGAATAGTTATAGATGGTGGCCATCGTACTCAACTGGTCGAATCCTTCAACCAGCATTCCTTCGGCATCCATATCCGTAAATCCCAGCGGACCGACAATGGCTTCCATACCTTTTTCTTTTCCCCATTGCTCTACGGCTTTCAGCAAGGCTGAAGACACTTCTTCTTCGTCAATGAAGTCCAGCCAGCCAAAACGGACTTCTTTCTTGTTCCAGGTGTCATTTGCACGGTGGTTGATGATGGCAGCCACACGCCCCACTATCTCCTCGCCTTTGTATGCCAGGAAATATTCTGCCTCGCAGAATTCAAATGCCGGATTCTTCTTGGGATTGAAGGTATTCAGCATGTCATCGTACAAATCGGGAACGGAATAGGGATTATCTTTATAAAGTTCGTAATTAAAACGAATGAACTTCTTCAGTTCTTTTTTCGTAGTGACTTTTTTAATCGTGATAGTCATTGTGGTATAATTTTCTTTCGTTCGCTTTGAGTTTAGAAAAATTAAGGCTGTAAAGATAGTGTTTTTTCTCCTAAAAAGCGGGCTATTCACTGATTTTCACACTTTAAGGATTTTTTACGCAAGAAGCAAACGGCATACGAAAATTAGAAATTTGATGGGATTTTAAGGTATCTTTTCATTTCATTTCCAGAATGAAGAAAGTAGAAATCCCTGCAAACTACTGGTTGACAACAAAATAAGCATTCTTTCCCTCTTGAGAATTGAAAAATCAGCCTCTCCCCGACGGATGGACGGGATTTTCAGATTCTCGCGACGTTTATTTCCACCAGTCGCCAGGCAAGGCAAGAATCATGGCCACCACTTCGGCATAGTTTTTCTGTCCGGAAGGAATCTGGTTGCCTTTGAGGTAATACTTATACATCAGTTCCTGCACTCGTCCTACCCACGGATTGTAGCGTGCCTGCCAGTAGGCTTGCTTTTCACGAAGGGTCTGTAAAATCTCGGGACGGATGGAAGCAAGCAGTTGCCGGTAGTCTTCTTCTTCCAATAATGTAGCGGCATTGGAGAGCACATAGGGTAACAGACCGAAATAGCCGGAGTAGCGGACGGCTGGTGAAACGGAGCGGATGCAAATCTGATAGGCCCAGAAGTTAGCTTCGGCCTCGCTGCTTATTCCCAACAGATGGGAATATTCATGGGCATAGGTGAACGGCCATTGCAAGGGAGGCAGCTCGCGGTTGAGCTGTGACTCGGCAAAGAAAGGGCCCATGTAGCCCAGCACGCCGACACCGGAATAGAGTGCGTTGAACATGACCTGCTTGGGATGCTGGTAGCTTCTCGGTGAAGAAAGACCGAAACGGGAGGGCACCTGGGCAAAACGTTGCTTCACTTCTTTTTCGATAACTTCGTGCGAAGGGAAAGGCGACTGCGTGTAGGCTTGATTCAAGCGGCGGGTATAGTCGGCCAGGAAGTGATGGAAGGTAGAATCCTGGTAGGCCACATATTCTAACGAGGAACGCGTAAAGAAGTCTTTCCGGAAATAGTTGATTCCCCAGCCTACATAAAACCAGAGGTACACTCCTACCAGCAGCTCGGCTTCTGCACGCAAGGTCCACTTCCACCCTTTCTTTTTCTTCCAGCCCCACAGCGGTAGTCCGGCAAGGAGTACACACGCGGCTACAAAAACCATTCTTCCATGGAGAAGGGTATCCAGGAAACCAGGGCCGACAACAGTGCGGACAAAGCGGGATAAAAGTGACGGGCATACATCTCGCCCCAATCGGGCAAGAGGCGGCAAAGGAAGATGAAGCACACCCCCAAGGCCTCTGCGGTCCAACGTACGTAACGTAAGGGAAAACTTTTCATACACACAAAGTTATATGTTTTCAGACAAGGTGAAGGAAGTGACAAAGAAATTATATATTTTTGTAACACAGATTAATCATGAATTATACTTAGATAGAAATGGCTTTAAACTACATCTGGATTGCATTTTCCTTCTGGCCTTCGTGGTGGCACTGGTCAAGCTCGTATTTTTAGGCGACACGGCCGTATTTCCGGAGATTATCAATTCTACTTTTGCTTCTTCCAAAACGGCATTCGAAATTTCATTGGGGCTGACGGGGGTACTGTCGCTCTGGCTGGGCATCATGAAGATTGGAGAAAAAGGAGGCGTTATCCAGCTTTTCGCCCGCCTGCTGAGTCCGCTGTTTTCGAAACTGTTTCCGGAAATCCCCAAAGGGCATCCGGTGACGGGAAGTATTTTCATGAACCTGGCGGCGAATATGCTGGGACTGGACAATGCTGCCACACCTCTCGGCCTGAAAGCCATGGAGGGACTGCAGGAACTGAACCCGCGCAAGGACACGGCCAGCAACCCGATGATCATGTTTCTGGTGCTAAACACGTCGGGACTGACACTGATTCCCATCAGCATCATGGTATACCGGGCACAAATGGGAGCCGCACAACCCACGGACGTGTTTGTTCCGATTCTATTGGCGACTTTCTTTTCGACGATGGCCGGCATCATTGCGGTCAGTCTGTACCAGCGCATCAACCTGCTGAACCGAACCATCCTGCTGTTCCTCGGAGGGGCCAGCCTGCTCATTGCGGGCATCATCTGGCTATTCCTTCAACTTAGCCGGGAACAGATTGACCTCTACTCTACGACCTTTGCCAATGTGTTCCTCTTTCTCGTCATCATCGGCTTTATCGTGTCGGGTATGCGGAAAAGAATCAATGTGTACGACGCCTTCGTAGAAGGAGCCAAAGAGGGATTTTCTACTGCCGTGCGCATCATTCCTTACCTGGTGGCGATTCTGGTTTCCATCGGCGTGTTCCGTGCTTCGGGCGCATGGATTTTCTGATTCAGGGCATCGCCGGGATAGTTCGGAGTTGCGGTATAGACGACCAGTTTGTCGGCGCACTGCCCACGGCACTGATGAAGCCGTTGAGCGGCAGCGGGGCCCGCGGCCTGATGGTGGATGCCATGAGCACCTACGGAGCTGATTCGTTTGTCGGTCGTCTGGCCTGCATCTTCCAAGGGGCGACGGATACCACATTCTATATTCTGGCGGTGTATTTCGGAAGCGTCAGCGTGACGCGTACAAGGCATGCGTTAAGCTGTGGGCTGATAGCCGACTTTACCGGAATACTGGCCGCCATTTTCATCGGATATTTATTTTTCAATTGACATAAGCTATGATTAGTTATCAGACAGAGGGCATAGACATGCCCCCCATCAAGAAGCGCGAAACGACTGCATGGATCAAAGCCGTGGCCGAGACCTACGGCAAGAAGGTGGGCGAAATCGCGTACATCTTCTGTTCGGACGAGAAGATTCTGGAAGTAAACCGCCAGTACCTGCAGCATGATTATTACACGGACATCATTACGTTCGACTACTGCGAAGGCAAGAAACTGTCGGGCGATTTGTTCATCAGCCTGGACACGGTACGCACCAACGCCGAACAGTTCGATGCGCCGTATGAGACGGAACTCTACCGCGTAATCATACACGGCATACTGCATCTTTGCGGCATCAATGACAAGGGGCCGGGAGAACGCGAAATCATGGAAGCCGCAGAAAACAAAGCACTGGAAATGCGGAAAGATTTCATGTAATTCGTATTTTTGCAAAGGATTAAAAACATAAAAGCTAATGGATTTCAAGTATGATGTAATCGTAATCGGAGCCGGTCATGCCGGATGTGAAGCGGCGGCTGCGGCAGCCAATCTGGGCTCAAAGACCTGCCTGATTACAATGGACATGAACAAAATCGGGCAGATGAGCTGTAACCCGGCCGTAGGGGGTATTGCCAAGGGACAAATCGTCAGAGAGATTGACGCCTTGGGAGGATACATGGGGCTGGTGACAGACAAGACCGCCATCCAGTTCCGTATGCTGAACCGTTCCAAAGGACCGGCCATGTGGAGTCCGCGCGCCCAGTGCGACCGAGGAAAATTTATCTGGGCCTGGAGAGAAATTCTGGAGAACCTGCCCAACCTGCATATCTGGCAAGATACGGTGGAAGAGTTGTTGGTGGAGAACGGAGAAGTGACCGGCCTGGTGACTTGCTGGGGAGTGACGTTTCATGCCAAATGCGTGGTGCTGACTGCCGGTACTTTCCTGAACGGTCTGATGCACATCGGACACAAGATGCTGGCAGGAGGACGCTGTGCGGAACCGGCATCGTATCACCTGACTGAATCCATCACCCGCCACGGCATTACGGCCGGACGCATGAAGACGGGTACTCCGGTGCGCATCGACGGGAAGAGCGTACACTTCGACCTGATGGACACACAGGACGGCGAGAATGATTTCCACCGCTTCTCGTTTATCAGCGAACCGCGCCACCTGAAACAGCTGCAATGCTGGACCTGCTTTACCAACGAAGAGGTGCACGACACGCTCCGGAAAGGACTGGCCGACTCTCCCCTTTTCAACGGACAAATCCAGAGCATCGGCCCGCGTTACTGTCCGAGCATCGAGACCAAAATCGTGACCTTCCCCGACAAACCGCAGCACCAGCTGTTCCTGGAACCGGAAGGTGAAACCACACAGGAACTTTATCTGAACGGTTTCTCTTCTTCACTCCCGATGGACATCCAGCTGGAGGCACTGAAGAAGATTCCTTGCTTCAAGGACCTGGTGGTGTACCGCCCGGGATATGCCATCGAATACGACTACTTCGACCCGACACAGCTGAAGCATACACTGGAATCGAAGGTGGTGAAAAACCTGTTCTTTGCCGGACAGGTAAACGGCACAACCGGATACGAAGAAGCCGGCGGACAGGGTATCATTGCAGGTATCAACGCACACCTGAACTGCCACGGTGGCGAGCCGTTCGTGCTGGGACGCGACGAAGCTTACATCGGTGTACTGATTGACGACCTCGTGACCAAAGGTGTGGATGAGCCGTACCGTATGTTTACTTCGAGAGCGGAATATCGCATCCTGCTCCGTCAGGATGATGCCGACATGCGACTGACCGAACGGGCTTATCAGCTGGGACTGGTGAAAGCCGACCGCTACGAAATCCTGCAAAAGAAACGGGCCGAAATAGACCGCATCGTAAACTTCGTAAGCACCTTCTCCGTGAAGGCCGAAAAGATAAACGACGCCCTCGAAAAGTTAGGAACGGCTCCGCTTACTCACGGATGCAAGCTGGTTGACTTAATCAGCCGCCCGCAGATTACGATTGAAAATATCGCTCCTTATATCCCCGCCTTCCAGGCAGCGCTCGACAAGATTGAGGACCGAAAAGAAGAGGTAATCGAGGCAGCCGAAATCCGCATCAAGTACAAAGGCTACATCGACCGGGAGCGTACGATTGCAGACAAGATACACCGGCTGGAGTCCATCCGAATCAAGGGCAAGTTTGACTACGCGAACCTGCAATCCCTGTCGACCGAAGCCCGCCAGAAACTGGTGAAGATAGACCCGGAAACCCTGGCACAAGCCAGCCGCATCCCCGGCGTATCACCGAGCGACATCAACGTGTTGTTAGTGCTTTTGGGACGATAAAGCTGGCATGTTTCACGTGAAACAATTTGTTTAAGGAATACACATAAAATACTGGATATGAATAAAGAAACATTAAAGAAAAACCTTCGAGAAATACCCGATTTCCCCAAGCCTGGAATTCTGTTCTACGACGTCACTACTCTGTTCAAAAATGCGGAATGCTTGCAGGGCATGATAGACGAACTGTATGAGCTGTACAAGGACAAAGGGATTACCAAAGTGGTAGGTATCGAGTCCAGAGGATTCATCTTGGGAGGTGCTTGGCAGCCCGCTTAGGAGCCGGATTCATCATGGCCCGCAAGCCCGGAAAGTTGCCGGCTGAAGTCATTGAAGAAACTTACGCCAAGGAGTATGGAACCGACACCATACAGCTTCACAAGGATGCCATCAGCAAAGACGACGTGGTATTGTTGCACGACGACTTGCTGGCTACAGGTGGAACCATGGCGGCAGCTTACCGACTAGTAAAACGCTGCGGCGTGGAGAAAGCGTACGTCAACTTCGTCATCGAGCTGAAAGGACTGAACGGAAGAAACGCTTTCGAAAAGGATGTAGAAGTCACTACCCTTTTAGAACTATAAGACGAGACAAATCCCTTGCAGAAAGGGGAACAGCTGTGCAGCCTTCTTTGCAGGAAACTTCTCCTCAAAGAAGGCTGTATTCACCCTGACAAGAACCCAACGACATGGAAGAAATAGAAAAGACAAGCAACACCAGTGAATACCTGAAAGGAATCGTATTGAACCTTCCGGAAGGTCCGGGCATCTACCAATACCTGAACAAGGAAGGGGTCATCATCTACGTGGGAAAAGCCAAGAATCTGAAGCGCCGTGTCTATTCTTATTTCTCCAAGGACCACCAGTCGGCCAAGACACGCATGCTGGTTTCCAAGATTGCCGACATCCACTACATCGTGGTGAACTCGGAAGAGGATGCCCTGCTGCTGGAGAATAACCTGATCAAGAAATACAAGCCAAGATACAACGTGCTGCTGAAGGACGACAAGACCTACCCTTCCATCTGCATCAGCAACGAGTATTTCCCACGCATCTACAAGACCCGGAAGATTATTCGCGACGGTTCGAATTACTTCGGTCCGTACAGCCACGTGCCTTCCATGATGGCCTTGCTGGAGCTGATAAAGAAACTGTATCCGCTCCGTACCTGCACCTGGCACTGACGCCCGAAAACATTGCGCAGGGGAAGTTCAAGGTCTGCCTGGAATACCACATCAAGAACTGCAAAGGGCCCTGCATCGGGAAGCAGTCGCACGAAGAATACATGCAGCAGATAGCACAGGCAAGAGAGCTACTGAAAGGCAATACCCAGAAGGTAAGCAATGCGCTGATGGAGGAAATGAAACGCCTGGCAGAAGAGATGAAGTTTGAGGAAGCACAAAAGCTCAAGGAGCAATACATGCTTATCGAAAGCTATCGCGCCAAGAGTGAAGTGGTGAGTTCGGTGCTTCATCATATCGACGTATTCTCCATAGAAACGGACGAAAATACGGCGTACATCAACTACCTGCACATTACCAACGGATGCATCAACCAGGCCTTCACCTTCGAATACAAAGTGCGCATGAACGAGAGCAAGGAGGAGTTGCTGCAGTTGGGTATCGTGGAAATGCGCGAACGTTATAAGAGCACGTCGAAGGAAATCATCGTGCCTTTTGAACTGGACATGGAAATGAACGGCGTGACGTTCACGATTCCTAAAAAGGGCGAGAAAAAGCACTTGCTCGACCTTTCGCTGATGAACGTGAAGCAGTATAAAGTGGACCGCCTGAAGCAGGCCGAGAAACTGAATCCGGAGCAACGGAGCGTACGGCTGATGAAAGAAATCCAGGCACAGCTGCAACTGGAGAAAATGCCGAACCACATTGAGTGTTTTGATAACTCCAACATTCAGGGGTCGGATGCAGTGGCTGCCTGCGTGGTGTTCAAGAAAGCCAAACCAAGCAAAAAAGACTACCGGAAATACCTTATCAAAACGGTGCTGGGACCGGATGATTACGCTTCCATGCAGGAGGTAGTACGCCGCCGCTACAGCCGCATTCTGGAAGAACAGGGCGAACTGCCCGACCTGATTCTGACGGATGGAGGAAAAGGCCAGATGGAAGTGGTAAGACAGGTAATAGAAGACGAGCTGCACTTGCAGATTCCCATTGTGGGTCTTGCTAAGAACAACCGTCACCGCACGTCGGAAGTGCTGTTTGGTTTTCCGCCGCAGACACTCGGCATCAAGCAAGGCACTCCCCTTTTCCATCTGCTGGAAAATATCCAGGATGAGGTGCACCGCTTTGCCATCACCTTCCACCGGGAAAAAAGAAGCAAAAGCCAGATTGCCTCTGCCCTGGACAATATCAAAGGCATCGGCGACAAGCGGAAAACAGCCTTGCTGAAAACATTCAAGAGTGTGGCCCGCATCCGGCAAGCCAGCCTGGAAGAGATTGCCGAAGTGATTGGAGAAAGTGCGGCGAAAAGCGTCAAGGAATCACTGTCGGAATCCAAATAATTTGATTATTTTTGTAGAAACAAGACGAATCACATGAGAGTAGTTATACAGCGCGTGACACACGCATCCGTGACCATTGACGGAATTTGTAAATCGGCCATCAAAGAAGGCTTCATGATTCTGCTCGGCATTGAAGCTGCCGACTCGCAGGAAGATGCAGACTGGCTCTGCAAGAAGATTGTCAACCTTCGTGTGTTTGACGATGAGAATGGCGTAATGAACAAGTCCATTCTGGATGTGCAGGGAGAAATCTTGGTGGTGAGCCAGTTCACACTGATGGCTTCGACCAAGAAGGGAAACCGCCCCTCTTACATCCGGGCTGCCGGACATGAAATTGCCGTTCCTCTGTACGAATACTTCTGCAATGAATTGAGCATTGCCCTGGGAAAACAAGTAGGAACCGGTGAGTTCGGTGCCGACATGAAGGTAGAATTATTGAACAACGGACCGGTGACCATCTGCATGGACACCAAAAACAAGGAATAACCATGACACTGGAAGAAGCACAGAAGACCGTAGACGAATGGATAAAGACGTACGGAGTAAGGTACTTCAGTGAGCTGACCAATATGGCTGTGCTCACGGAAGAAGTGGGTGAACTGGCACGCATCATGGCACGCACCTACGGCGACCAGTCGTTCAAGGCAGGCGAAAAACAGACTTGGGCGACGAAATGGCCGATGTGCTCTGGGTGTTGCTCTGCCTGGCCAACCAGACAGGTGTGGACCTGACGGAAGCCTTCAGAAAGAACCTGGAGAAGAAAACCAACCGAGACAAGGAAAGACATAAAAACAACCCTAAACTATAAAGTATATGAATCCTAATCACGAACATGCGTGCGGATGCGAACACACGCACGAAGAAGAGAACCAGTACAACAAGTACGAAGATGCGTTGAGCAAATATCAAACGAATCTGAAGGACGATGAAATTGCGGAGAAGACAGCCCGTCTCATCGAAAAGCACCTGGAAGAAAACAATACGAAGGAAGTAAAGAAGTTCCTTTTCAACTGTATTGACTTGACTACACTGAAGTGTACAGACAGCGACACAAGCGTGATGAAGTTCACGGAGAAGGTCAATGAGTTTGTCGACCGCTACCCTGACCTGAAGAACGTGGCTGCAATTTGTGTATATCCCAACATGGCTGAAATCGTCAACGATACACTGGAGGCAGACGACGTGAAGATTGCCTGCGTATCGGGAGGTTTCCCCTCTTCACAAACTTTCATTGAGGTGAAAGTAGCCGAAACTGCCATGGCTATTCATAGTGGCGCAGACGAAATAGATATCGTAATTTCTGTAGGCAAATTCCTGAGCGGTGACTACGAAGGTATGTGCGACGAAATCGAAGAGCTGAAAGAAGTATGCGGTGACAAACACTTAAAAGTGATTCTGGAAACCGGTGCGCTGGGAAGTGCTTCGAACATCAAGAAAGCTTCTATCCTTTCTATGTATTCAGGAGCTGACTTTATCAAGACTTCTACAGGAAAAGAAAGTCCGGCTGCCACACCGGAAGCTGCTTACGTGATGTGCCAGGCCATCAAGGAATACTTCCTGGAGACTGGCCGGAAAGTAGGATTTAAGCCCGCTGGAGGCATTAACTCCGTGCACGACGCACTGGTGTACTATACCATCGTAAAAGAGCTGTTAGGAGAAGAATGGCTGACCAACGAGCTGTTCCGTCTGGGCACAAGCCGCATGGCCAACCTATTGCTTTCTGACATTGTGGGAAGTGAAACCAAGTTCTTCTAAAAGACCTCATATAAGGACATAAAAAAGCCCCTTTCTTCGATAAAGAAAGGGGCTTTTTTATGAATCATTTATTTCGTTCAATCACATAATCGATATAAGCCTTCAATGCTTCTTTCAGGCTGGAATCGGCCGAAGCGGGAACCAGAGCCAGCGCCTTATCGCGGAACTCGTACATCATGCGGGTGGCGTATTCAATACCTCCCTTTTCTTTCACGGTTTCTACAAATGCCGCTATTTCTTCTTTTGAAGCTTCCAAGGAACGTATCTTCAAGGCTGTCTGCTTCAAACGGTCATCTCCTGTCTGATTCAACACATACAATGCAGGAAGCGTGAGTTTTCCTTCCAGCATATCATTTCCTGTAGGCTTACCCAGCTCCGGACTCTCGAAATAATCAAAGATATCGTCCTTTATCTGGAAGGCAATACCAATCATTTCACCCAACAATCCGGCCTTCATCACCTCTTCCTGCACGGCTCCTACCGATACGGCTCCACTCTGCGAACTGGCCTTAAACAAGGCGGCTGTCTTCTTCCGGATGACATCGAAATATGCCTCCTCTGAAAAATCTTCCTTACCAATATTGCCTAACTGCAGAATCTCACCTTCCGACAATTCCTGCCCTAAAGAAGCGACCAGCTCCACCAGTTCCACCTTACCGGTCAGTGCGGCATGCTTCAGACTTGTGGCCAGCATATAATCGCCCACCAGTACGGAAACCTTGTTATTGTAAATTGCGTTTACAGAAGACTGCCCCCGACGCTTGTCGCTCCCGTCTACCACATCATCATGTACCAGACTGGCCGTATGGAGCAATTCCAGCGACAATGCCGCATGAAAGGTTGACTGATTTAATGTACCGAACAATTTAGCCGTCAGCATCACCAGAATAGGACGCATCATCTTTCCGCTCCGTTTCTTGATGTAAGCCAACACCTCTCCCAAAAGAGGATCTGTACTCGTCAAAGAGTCCTCAAAAAGCCCTCTGAATTCCTCTAATTCTTTTTCTACAGGCTGCTTTATTAAATCAATTTTGTTCATGTACATTTATTTAGGCCCACAAAAGTAATAATAAAAGACTGAATACCGTATTTTTTTGTACTTTTACATGAAAAACTTAATATTTTTACACGAATGGAGAAGCTATTTCTATTAGACGCTTATGCACTGATTTACCGTGCCTATTACGCCTTTATCAAGAATCCCCGCATCAATTCGAAAGGTTTCAACACCTCTGCCATCCTGGGATTTGTCAATACCCTGGAAGAAGTGCTGCGGAAAGAAAATCCTACGCACATCGGTATTGCCTTCGATCCGTCGGGACCTACGTTTCGCCACGAAGCCTATGAAGCATACAAAGCGCAGCGAGAAGAGACTCCGGAAGCTATCCGGCAGTCTGTTCCTATCATCAAGGACATCATACGTGCCTATCATATTCCTATTTTAGAGATTGCCGGATACGAAGCTGACGACGTAATCGGCACACTGGCTACGGAAGCCGGCAAAAGAGGCATCAATACCTACATGATGACTCCCGACAAGGACTACGGACAGCTGGTGGGTGAACACGTGTTCATGTATCGCCCCAAATACGGCGACAAAGATTTCGAAGTAATGGGGGTGGAAGAAGTCAAGGCCAAGTTCGACATCCAGTCGCCTCTGCAGGTCATCGACATGCTCGGACTCATGGGAGATACAGCCGACAACATTCCGGGGTGCCCGGGTGTGGGAGAGAAAACGGCACAGAAACTGATAGCCCAGTTCGGCAGTATCGAGAACCTGCTGGCTCACACCGACGAGCTGAAAGGAGCCATCAAGAAGAAGGTGGAAGAAAACAAAGAGCAAATCACATTCTCAAAATTTCTGGCTACCATCAAAACGGATGTGCCCATCGCACTCGACATGGAAGCACTGAAAAGAGAAGAGCCCGATGAAGAGGAACTGCGCCGCCTGTTTGAAATGCTGGAATTCCGAAGCCTGATTGACCGGGTAATCAAAACAGAAAAAAAGGCTCCCTCCTCTCCTGTCGCTCAACCCGATCTCTTTGGATTTTTTGCGGAGGAAGATACAGCTGATGCCAAAAATTCAATTCTCACGAGGTTAGAAGACTGTCATACGACTATCAACTCGTTGATAATAAGGAGAAAATGGCGATTTTAGCCGAAAAATTACTCGCTCAGAAATTTTTCAGTCTAGACACGGAAACCACCGGAATCGATCCCATCACGGCAGAACTAGTGGGAATGAGCTTCAGTTTTGCCGAAAACCAGGCTTTTTATGTACCGGTACCGGCTAATCGTGAAGAAGCCCTTACAATTGTGAATATATTTAAACCAGCCTTCGAAAATCCTGATTCGCTCAAAATCGGACAAAACATCAAATACGACCTGATCATGCTGGACAATTACGGAGTGACCCTGAAGGGAAAGATGTTCGATACCATGATTGCGCATTATGTGTTGCAACCCGAACTTCGCCACGGCATGGATTACCTGGCCGAGATTTACCTGAAGTACGAGACCATCAAAATTGAAGAGCTGATTGGAGCAAAAGGAAAAAAGCAGGGAAACATGCGCGATCTGGCTCCCGAGGCAGTCTACAAATATGCTTGTGAGGATGCCGACGTGACACTCAAACTGAAACAGGTACTCGAGAACGAACTGGAGACAAACGAAGTCAAAAAACTGTTCGAAGAGATAGAAATGCCTTTGGTGCCGGTATTGGCTTATATGGAAAGAAACGGAGTACGTATTGATACGGATGCGCTGAAAGAAACCTCACGGCATTTTACAGCCCGGATGAACCAGATAGAGGAAGAGGTACACCAGCTGGCCGGAATGGAGTTCAACATTGCCTCTCCCAAACAGGTGGGTGAAGTGTTGTTCGACCGCCTGAAAATCGTGGAAAAAGCCAAGAAGACGAAGACCGGGCAGTATGTCACTTCGGAAGAAGTGTTGGAAAGTCTGAGAGGAAAGCATGAAATCGTAGGAAAGATTCTGGAACATCGCGGACTGAAGAAACTGTTAGGTACCTACATTGATGCCCTACCCCAACTTATCAATCCGGCTACCGGACGCATCCATACATCTTTCAACCAGACAGTCACAGCTACCGGACGACTGAGTTCTAGCAATCCGAACCTGCAGAACATTCCTATCCGCAACGAAGACGGAAAGGAAATCCGAAAGGCTTTCATCCCTGACGAAGGATGCGAATTCTTCTCGGCTGACTATTCACAAATTGAGCTGCGCATCATGGCACATCTGAGCAATGACCCGCACATGATTGAAGCTTTCCAAAAAGACCAGGACATTCATGCAGCTACTGCCGCTAAAATATATAAGGTAAAACTGGAGGAGGTGACACGCGAACAAAGAAGCAAGGCCAAGACTGCCAACTTCGGTATCATCTACGGAATTTCAGTGTTCGGACTGGCAGAACGTCTGAACGTTGACCGCAAGGAAGCCAAAGCACTTATCGACGGATACTTTGAAAACTATCCGAATGTAAAGGCTTATATGGACCAGAGTATTCAGGAAGCACGCGAAAAAGGATACATTGAAACCATCTTCAAACGCAAACGCTATCTGCCGGACATCAACTCTAAAAATGCAGTCGTCAGAGGGTATGCCGAACGAAATGCAATCAATGCCCCCATTCAGGGCAGTGCCGCCGATATTATTAAAGTAGCCATGATACGCATATACCAGCGTTTCCAGGAAGAAGGTATCCACTCGAAAATGATTCTCCAAGTACACGACGAATTAAACTTCAGCGTCTTGCCGGAAGAAAAAGAAAAAGTGCAGCAAATTGTGATAAGCGAAATGGAGGCTGCTTACAAAATGAAGCTCCACTGCGTGCAGACCATGGTTGGGGACACAATTGGCTAGAAGCACACTAAGCCATCCAGATTGTTAACCAATGTTTAATTAGTGACATTTGCTAATTTATCGCATTTTTTAGCCAGAATGCATACAACATATCAAAGCTTTTACTACATTTGCACTGTCAAAAAGAACAAAACGTAAGTAAAAACCTTAAAATTAGAAAGATATGAAAAAGATGAATTTAGCAAAGTGTGTAGTTGTTTTAGTTATAACTTTTGTTGCAAGCTTGTCAACTTATGCTGCTAAAATGAATAACGACCTGATTTACAATGCGCAAGAAGTTAACGGATTGAAAGTTGCAGAAACTGTATACAAGAAAGACGGTAACATGCTGACAAACTACATGAAGTATAGCTACAAATACAATGACAACAACCAGATGACTGAAAATATGTCACAGAAATGGAATGTAAACAAAAACTGCTGGGAAAACGATTTGTGTATTCGTTATACATACGACAACAAGAGTGTAACTACAGAATACTACAAATGGAATTCCAAGAAGAATGATTTCATTCTGATTCCTGAAATGACTGTTACAATGGACAAATGATTAAATAAGAAAATTCATAAACTCTCTTTTACAAAAAGAGGCACTTCGTGATGAAGCGCCTCTTTTTTTATTTTCTACCGACGAAGTCTGCCAAAATTGCCGCTCATTCCGTAGAAGAATAGGCAGGAACTTAAAAAATAACTATCTTTGCAGAGAATTAGAGTATTATGTATCTGAAATAGATTAAAAACAAACTATAAATTATGGCATTACAATGTGGTATCGTCGGTTTGCCAAACGTGGGAAAATCGACACTTTTCAACTGCTTATCAAACGCAAAAGCCCAGGCGGCCAACTTCCCGTTCTGCACCATCGAGCCCAATGTGGGCGTGATTACGGTGCCCGATGACCGTCTGAACAAACTGGCCGGGCTGGTGGAGCCCGACCGTATAGTGCCCGCTACCGTGGAAATTGTGGACATTGCCGGACTGGTGAAAGGGGCCAGCAAGGGCGAAGGGCTGGGCAACAAGTTCCTGGCCAACATTCGTGAAACGGATGCCATTCTGCACGTGCTGCGCTGCTTCGACGATGAGAACGTGACGCATGTGGACGGCAGTGTGGACCCGGTGCGCGACAAGGAAATCATTGATACGGAACTTCAGCTGAAGGACCTGGAAACCATTGAAAGCCGCATTCAGAAGGTGCAGAAACAGGCGCAGACCGGGGGCGACAAGGTGGCCAGGCAGACGTATGAGGTGCTGGTGCGCTACCGTGAGGCGCTGTTGCAGGGCAAATCGGCACGCACCGTGCAGTTTGAAACGAAGGACGAACAGAAAATAGCGCACGAGCTGTTCCTGCTCACCTCGAAGCCGGTGATGTATGTGTGCAACGTGGACGAAGCCAGCGCCGTAAGCGGCAACAAGTACGTGGAGCAGGTGCGTGAGGCGGTGAAAGAGGAGGGTGCTGAAATCCTGATTGTAGCGGCCAGGACGGAAGCCGACATTGCCGAACTGGAGACGTACGAAGACCGCCGGATGTTCCTGCAGGAGGTGGGACTGGAAGAGTCGGGCGTGAGCCGGCTGATACGTGCGGCCTACAGGCTGCTGAACCTGGAGACGTACTTCACGGCCGGAAAGATGGAGGTGCGTGCCTGGACGTTCCACAAGGGATGGAAGGCTCCGCAGTGTGCCGGTGTCATCCACACGGATTTCGAAAAGGGATTTATCCGCGCGGAGGTCATCAAGTACGACGACTTTATCCGTTACGGCTCGGAAGCTGCCGTACGTGAGGCCGGAAAACTCAACGTGGAAGGCAAGGAATACGTGGTGGAAGACGGCGACATCATGCACTTCCGTTTCAACGTGTAATCAACGGGGGGGAGAACACCATGAACTATCTCATCATCGGAACGGGCGGTGTAGGAGGAAGCATCGCCGGATTTCTGGCACTGGCAGGAAAGGACGTGACCTGCATTGCCCGTGGAAAGCACCTGGAAGCCATCCGCCGGCAGGGGCTGCACCTGAAGTCGGACCTGAAGGGGGAGCATTTCCTCCGCGTAAAGGCATGCACCGCCGAAGAATACCGGGGAAAGGCGGATGTCATCCTGGTGTGCGTGAAAGGCTATTCCATTGACTCCATCCGCCCCGTGCTGGAGCGTGCGGCTACCCCCCACACGCTGGTCATCCCCATCCTGAATGTGTATGGCACGGGCCCCGCATCGGCCGGCTGGGTGCCTTCGGTCAAGGTGCTCGACGGGTGTATCTACATCGTGGGCTTCGTGTCGGGCGAAGGGGAAATCAGTCAGATGGGCAACATCTTCCGCCTGGTGTTCGGTGCGCGTCCGCAGCAGCAGGTGCTCCCGAACGGCTGGAGAGAATTGCCGGCGAACTCCGCGAGTGCGGCATCAAGGTGGACGTGTCGGACGACATCAACCGGGATACGTTCATCAAATGGTCGTTCATCTCGGCCATGGCCTGCACGGGTGCCTATCACGACGTGCCGATGGGCGAGGTGCAGCACGAGGGTGAGGTGCGCGACACGTTCGTCGGCCTGTCGCGTGAGAGTGCGCAGATTGGGGAGAAACTGGGCATCGCCTACCCCGGCGACCCCGTGGCCTACAACCTGATGGTGATTGACAAGCTCGACCCGCACAGCACGGCTTCCATGCAGAAGGACATTGCCCGGGGACATGAGTCGGAGATTCAGGGCCTGCTGTTCGATATGATTGACCTGGGCGCACAGTTGCACATTGACATGCCTGTCTACCGGAAGGTGGCACAAAAATTCCGTCAAGCATGAAACATCTTATCGATATTGACACCTGGGAGCGGAAGGACAACTATCTTTTCTTCCGCGATTTCCATAATTCCTGGATTGCCATGACCAGCGAGGTGGACTGCACGGAGGCGTATGCGGAAGCGAAGGCGCAGGGCCGTTCCTTCTTTCTGTATTACCTGTACGCCATTCTTCGTGCGGCGAATGAAATCAAGGAGTTCCGTTACCGGTGGGACAAGCACGGGCAGGTGGTCTGCCACGATACGGTAGACATCACGACGCCCATCGCCGTGCCGGGAAAGACGTTCTACACGGTTCGCATTCCCTGGAACAGTGATTTCAAGGCTTTCTACGAGGAAGCACGGCGCATCATCACCTCTATCCCGGAGGACGGAGACCCCTACGGCACCGACAAGGAGATTGCGGCGCAGGGCGATTTTGACGTCATCCTGCTCAGTGCCACGCCCAAGCTGTATTTTACTTCCATCTCTTACACGCAGTATGCCCCGGGCCATCCGCTGGACTATCCGCTGATGAATGCGGGCAAGGCGGTGACGCGTGAGGGAAGGCTGGTCATGCCCATTGCACTGACCGTAAGCCACGCCTTTGTAGACGGGGCGCACATCTCACTGTTCTTCGAGAAGGTAGAGAAGTACCTGAAGGAAGATAAACAAACGCTTCATCAATATGCGTAAAACGCAGGGTTCTGTTCTACGTTTCCCACGGCGGAACCCTACGTTTTCCACAAGAGAGACCTACAGTTCGGGGCCGGAAAACATAAGGATTCCGCACGGAAAACCTAAAACATACAAGCCGGTAGTTATATCTATGCCATCACGTTTTTTGATTTCCCGCTTTTTTCATTTAATTTGCTTCAAAGAATGCGTTTATGAAAAAAGAATCACCTGGCTTTTATCCATTGCAATCATTGTCATCGTATTCATCGGTGCCGGTTATATAGCTCTATTGCATAGTCAGACACAAGTTCATACCCTTATCAATCAATCCCTGCAGGAAGCCGAACGCCTTCACTACAACGACCGTCTGAATGCGTTCAGCAAGAACCCGCACATCTACGTAGACCCGGCCCTGAAGGCTTATCTTTTCGCGCCCGTCTCCAGTCGGAAAATCAAAAGCTATACGCTTCAGACTACAGAAGGGAAAACCACTTACCTGTTCAAGGACAGCATCCCGGAAGAGAAAGCCCGGAAACTGCTGAACGAATACCTGCTGGCAGACATACAGCCTGTCAGGGCGGAGGAAGTGAACCGGTTGTTTCAGGAACAGCTCGAACAAAGGCATGTCAGCGGAACGGCGGGTGTGTTTTATTCCGACAAGTCGGCCCGCACCCGCACACGGGCAGGCATCTTACCCACGCCCTCAGCCTATAAGACTCCGGTCTGCTCGCTCGACCTGACTCACAGCCTGCAACTGCAAGGGTGGGCGGATTACGACTGGCTGACTTTGCTCCGACATATCCACGCGGGCTTTTACGGGCTGCTGTGCCTGCTGCTTGCTGCCACAGGTATACAAGTCTTCCTTTACCTGAAAAAGCGGCAAAATAAGCCTGAAAAAGGGCTGTACATCGACCTGAAGCAGCAGATATTGCTGATTGACGGCATGCAGTGTGCCATTTCCAGCCTCGACTTGCAGCTTCTTTATCTGCTATGGGAAAAGAAAGGAGAATGTGTGAACCGTGAAGACTTGAAAACGGCTTGCTGGCCGCACGACCCGCAGGCGGATGAGAAATTAGACGCGCATATACAAACAATCCGGAAAGTCCTGCAAGACTTCCCGGGATTATCGGATTTCCACCGCCAGAAGACGGGGATATTATCTGACTGCTGCCTCCAGTTAGGGATTCTGCACCAGATTAGGATTGGCGTCTATCTCGGTCTGCGGAATGGGGATGGCCAGACGTGAGTCATTCGGCTGGATGGTATAGGCATTGGAAGTCTCCAGCGAAGTCAGGTGCCAGCTTCCCTTACGCACCACGGGCAATTTATTACGCGTATAATCGTACACTGCCAGCCCTCGCCCACCAGTTCCTTCTTCTTCTTTCAGAATGCGCTCCAGGGTGAAATCGGCAGCGGCATTTACCTTCATGGCGGTATTCGTGGTACGGTTGGTAATCACGTCGTTCAGGTATTCCATTCCCTTGGTCGCCTGCTCGCCCCCTATTTTCAGGCCTGCCTCGGCTGCATTCAAATAAATCTCTGACAGGCGCACGATGCAGAGGTTGTTGTCGCGCGGATCGCCGGACTTGCCGGGGAACTTCGCCAGATAGACCGCGCGGTTACGGGCTGCTTCGGGGAGGTCGGTGTTATTGGCAATGGCAGACACCTCCATCACGCTGTGGCGCACATCCTGCGGGTCTTCATCCAGCAGGTTCAGGTAGTCTTCCGACAGTATCAGGTTGTTCCAGTCCACTTTTTCCTCATTGGCATAGACCATGGGGGCTCCTTCTCCACCCGAACCGCCGGAAGGTTCCGTCAGCGAGAAGTAGAACTCGAAAAGCGATTCGCTGGTGTATTCCTTTCCCCAGACGGTGGGGTACTCGTCGAGGGTGTACAACTGATACAGGCTTTTACCGTTTTCAATGACATCTGTAGCTGCTTTGTAAGCATTCGGATAATCCAGCTTGTTCAAATAAACTCTTGACAGAATACCCTGCACGGCCCAGTAGTTCAGGCAGCCGTCCTTCTTCTCCTTGCTAAGGCCGGCCAGCGAACCCGTCAGGTCGGCGATAACCTGGTCATAGCATTCGGCCACCGTATTGCGCTCCGGCTTGGAGTCTGGTTCAGTAGCAGTGGTGACGATAGGTACCCCCAAGGACTGGCCGTTGTCGTATGAATAGGGCATGGCAAACACGCGTATCAGGTCGTACAGTGCCAGTCCTCGCATGGCCAGCGCCTGGGCCTTGATTTCATCCAGCGCCTGCGTATCGGTGGTATTCACCTGTCCGCCTTCGATGGCGGCTATCAGGTTATTGATCTGGCGAATCACCTTGTACACCTGGTTCCACGGAAGACTCGTGTTGAAGCTGTCGGTCGATTTGACATTGTATTCGTAATAGGGAGAGACTCTTTTTCCGTCTCCCTTGCTCATACGGGCCTGCACGTCAGCCGCACGGCAGTCGCCGAAATAAAAGAAGTTATCGCCATAATAGCTGTGTGCCGAAGCCAGACGGTAGATGCCGTTCAGGGCTGTCTGGGCATTCTCCAGCGTAGTAAAGGCCTGGTCGGTGGGTACGGACGTGGACGGATTCAGGTCCAGCCAGCTGTCCGAACAAGAGGTACATGCCAGTGAGGCGGCAAGAAAATAAATATAGAGTGGTTTCATAATCCAGTTCGTTTTTAGAAAGTTAATTGTACGCCGAAATTGAAGGTACGCATGGCGGGTGCCTCGCAGAACACTTCTCCGTTGACCGGAGTTTCGGGGTCATACTGTTTCCATTTGGCCCATGTCAGCAGGTTGCTGCCTGAGAAATAAATACGGGCTTTGTCTATCAGGGCCTTGCGGGTCCATTCAGAAGGAAGCGTGAATCCCAGCGTAAGGTTCTTCAGACGCAGATGATCGGTGCTGTGAATGTAGCGCGAAGAGTTCTGAGGTCCGGCATCTTCCCCATACACAAAGCGCGGTACATTGGTCTGATCGCCCGGCTCCTGCCAGCGGTCCATGGCATATACCGGCAGGTTGTATTTGGAATTATAGATATTGCTCGTTCCGTTCTCGATGTAGGTACCGGTTTTATCGTAGGAATATCCACCCAAGGAATAGGTCAGCGTAAAGCTCAGGTCCAGCCATTTGTAATTCAGCATGTTCGTCAGACCGCCGGACACTTTCGGGTTAACCGACTTGTAAGGAATGGCCTGTGCCTCACCGGCATTCTCCGTCAGGCTCCGGTCTATAATCACCGTACCGTCTTCCTGCGGTATTTCCTGGTTACGGTAATACATGGCCTTACCTGTGTCCGGATTTACTCCGGCGTATTCCTTTACATAGAAGGTGTGGTAGGGCAACCCTACTTTGTGGATGAACCATGTGCCTTCGATTGACTGCTCCAGCTGTCCGTTGAGTGACACAATCTTGTTCTTGTTGTGACTCAGATTGAAGACCGTGGTCCAGTTAAAGTTGTCATTGGCAAAGTTGATGGTACGCAGCTCCAGCTCCACGCCCCGGTTATTCAACTGCCCCACATTGCTCAGGTAGTTCGTGAATCCGGTAGTGGCACTGATAGGAAGGCTGTACAGCAAATCCTTCGTATCGCGGTTATAGTATTCCACGCTCAGGAAAATACGGTTGATGAACGATACATCCACTCCCACGTTCAGGTTATAGTTCTTTTCCCATCCCAAGTTGGAGTTGGGGATAGATGATTCATACGAACCGGAACCGCCCATGTAGCTCTGCCCGAAAGCATACAGTCCCATATAACCGTACAGAGAGCCCGGCTGGTTACCGTTCACACCGTAAGAGGCACGAATCTTCAAATCGCTCAGAATGTGCTTCACGGGCTGCATGAAGGCTTCGTTGCTCACATGCCACATACCCGATACGGACCAGAAATTTCCCCAGCGGTTATCGGATGAGAGGCGGGAACTACCGTCGCGGCGGAAGCTTCCTGCCACATAATAACGGTCGTCATAATCGTAGTTCAAACGCGAAATATACGACAGCATCCGATAGTCCTGCGTTGATGAAACGAAGCTGTTCAACACCGCAGCGTTATCCGGCTCCGTCAGTCCGGCATACGAAGGAATGTTGGAACGTTCGCCGGATGCCTTATCCGTCTGGTAGCTTTCCACCTCGTACGCAGCCAAGACATCCAGGTGGTGCTTCTGCGCAAAGGTCTTCACGTAATTCACCGAAGTAGAAGAAATCAGCTTTCCATATTCGATGAATCCTTTGGAGGACTGTGCATCGGAACCGCTCTTCGGTCCTGCAGAACTCAACGGATTGTAGTAGCGCGAGTCCTTCTGGATGGTATAGTCATAGCTTAACGTTTCCTTTATTTTCAGGCCCTTTATCGGTTCTACAGCCGCATAACCGGTGGAGAACATACGCGTCATCCGCGTGCGGTTATAGTCCGTCAGAATATCACGCAGCGGGTTCAACTGTGTGCCGTCGTACGCTCCCACATAATTTCCGGCTTCATCTCTCACCAGCATGGAAGGAGTCATGGTCATCGCCACACACAAATACGGATTGATGGCAGAACCGCGTTCTTCGTTCATCTCCTGATTCATCTGGGTAAACATCATGTTGGCGCCTACCTCACCGTACCGGCCTACCTTCTGAGTCATATTCAGACGGGCGGAGTAGCGGTCCAGACTGGAGTTCTTGGCCAATCCTTCCTGACTGTTATAGCCCAAAGAGGCATAGAAAGTGGTCTTCTCGTTTCCTCCGGATACGGATGCCTCGTAATCCTGCTGGATGGCGGTACGAAGCAGTTCCTTTCTCCAGTCGGTATAGCCCATGGAAGGCACAGACGCATACTTGTCAATCTCAACGTCTGCATAGCCGGTAGGGTCTGCCATCTGCTTGTCCGTGGCATAGTTCACCAGGCCCTCGTACAGCAGTTCACGGCGCTGGTCGCCGTTCAGTGTCGGACGGAAATCAACCGCCGCATTCGAGAAACCTCCCGACATGTTAAAGGAAACCTGCGCCTTGCCCGCCTTTCCTTTCTTGGTCGTAATCAGGATTACGCCATTGGCCGCACGCGAACCATACAGAGAGGCTGCCGCCGCATCCTTGATAATCGTAATGTTTTCAATATCGGCCGGATTCAGCGTGCTCATGATATTGGTCTTCGAGTTGTTCATGTAAGCCGCATCGGCTCCTCCGGCACTCAGGCTACCGGAAGTGACCGGCACCCCGTCGATCACGAACAGCGGTTCCTGAGAGGCATTGAACGAGCCCATACCACGGATACGGATGCTCTGATTGGCTCCCGGCTGTCCGGAACTGCTGGTAATAGACACACCCGTGGTCATTCCCTGCAGTTTCTGCTCTACGCTCATCACGGGGATGTCTTTCATCATGTCTCCCTTCAGGGTATTGGCAGACCCCGTAAAAGAAGACTTGGTGAAATTACCGTAGCCCGTCACCACCACCTCTTCCAGGTTCATGGTCTCAGGCTGGAGCACCACGTTCAGGTGTTCTTTCTTGGGAACCTTTATCAACTGAGTTTTCATACCCAGGTAAGCCACGACCAGAATCTTGTCATCCGGTCCCACTTCCAATGTATACTTTCCATCAATGTCGGTCACTACCCCATGCGCCTCGTTTCCCTGTACGGAAATCGTAGCACCGATAAGCGGCTCGTGATCTTCAGCTGAGATAACCAGTCCGCTGATGGTAATTTGATTACAAGAACGTTACACGCGATTAAGAAAAAAAAAGGCTGTGGAATTTCTGCACATTTGTAGAAATAATCCACAGCCTTTTTTCTGCTTTATTTACTGTTCAGATAGTCACACAGCTTCTGTACGGCTCTTGCCCGGTGACTGATCCTGTTCTTTTCTTCAGCCCCCATCTCCGCAAAAGTCCCGGAATAACCTTCCGGCACGAACACCGGGTCGTAGCCGAAGCCGGAGCTTCCTTTTTTCTCCCGGATGATTTCTCCCTTCACAATGCCTTCGAACAAGTGCTTTTCTCCTCCTTCTATCAGGCAGATGGCCGTGCGGAACTGCGCCTTCCGGTTCTCCTTGCCTTCCAGTTCTGCCAGCAGCTTCTTCATGTTGGCTTCCGAGTCGTGCCCTTCACCGCCCGCATAACGTGCCGAATACACCCCGGGAGCCCCGTCCAGCGCTTCCACCTCCAGACCGGTATCATCGGCAAAGCAATCCATGCCATAATGCGCATGAATATATTCCGCCTTCAGCGCGGCATTTCCTTCCAGCGTATCCGCCGTTTCCGGAATATCGGCCTCACAACGGATGTCTTTCAAACTCAGCACTTCCACTTTATCTCCCAGAATGGCACGTATCTCCTCCAGCTTATGGGCATTGTTGGTAGCAAAAACCAGTTTACGCATAGCCGTCAGTTCAATACGATTTCATCTACAAACAAGAATCCGGGATTGCCCTTGCCGCCGTGCCATGCCGGGATATTCTTTTCGGACAAGGCCGTTACCTTCACGTAACGGGTCTTTACCGGGTCAAACGTCAGGGTATGGGTATAAATCCGGTTGGCATCCGTTTCCTTCATAGCCGGATAAGCTTCCGAAGCCACTTTCCTGAAAGTCTTGTTGTCGTCCGACACCTCTACGGTAATGCCTCTGGCATCAAACGTCCAGTCGCCCTTTTCCACGCAAGTGCGCAGGGTCATGGAACTGATTTCGGTAGCTTCCTTCAGGTCAATCACCGCCTCCATGTCATTCTTGTAGAAAGCAATCCAGCGTCCGGTCTTGTAGTTACGGTCGCCCGTCATACCGTCTACCAGCGTAGTGGCGCCCTTAAACTCGTAAGGCTTATTGACAGGCTGCAACAGGGTGATGGGCTTCGCCGTAGACTTGCTGAACGCAATGCTGTCACGCGTAATGCGCGAGTTGCCTTCCGGACGCACGGCCATCATGCGCAGCACACATGCCGCATCAATGGTCAGTCCGTTTTCATACCTGGACGAAGCAGTGGTAGGCTCCGTACCGTCGAGGGTATAGTACACAGGCGCATCGTCGATGGTGCCTGCCGTTACATCCAGCTTGCCCGTCTCCGTGTTGGGAGCGATGTGCACATTCACATCGAAGATATGCGTCGCGTAGTTCCATCCCTTCAGCTGGTAAATCCTGGTCAGACGAGCGGTGCGTTTCAGGAATCCCTGATAATCCTGCTTCTTTTCAGGAGCGCTCCACTGCGTTTCACAAAGCGCAGCCATACGCGGCAATACCATGTACTGTGCCTGTGCCATGGTCGGGATATATTCCGTCCAGAGGTTCGCCTGCACACCGGTAATGAACTTCTGTTCTTCCGGAGAAAGGGCAGACGGCATCGGTTCGTAGCTGTACACCCGTTCCATAGGCAGATAGCCGCCGATGGCCAGCGGTTCACTGTCCGTATCCTTTGCCTGATAATAGTCGAAATACAGGTACGTGTTCGGCGTCATGATGACATTGTGCTGCTGACGGGCCGCTTCAATGCCACCGGCTTCCCCTCTCCACGACATCACCGTGGCATTCGGAGCCAGTCCGCCTTCCAGGATTTCATCCCAGCCAATCATGCTGCGTCCGTTCCCGGTGAGGAACTTCTCGGCCTCGTGTATCACGTAGCTCTGCAGGTACTCCTCCTTCGAGTGCTTGCTGTCGCCCTTGATGCCCAGCGCCTTGATACGTGCCTGACACTTCGGACAAGTCTCCCACTTCACCTTCGGACATTCGTCGCCACCCACATGGATGTATTCCGACGGGAAGATGTCGATGATTTCCGCCAGCACATCCTTGATGAACCGGATGGTCTGGTCGTTACCCGCACACAGCACGTTGTCGGAAATGCCCCACATGCGCCACACTTCATACGGACCGCCCGTACATCCCAGTTCCGGATAAGCCGCCAGCGCCGCCTGCATGTGACCCGGAAGGTCGATTTCCGGAATGACCGTGATATAGCGTTCCGCCGCGTAGGCCACGATTTCCCGGGCCTGCTCCTGCGTATAGAAACCGCCGTAAGGCTTGCCGTCATACCGGCCCGAGTTACGTCCGATCACCGTCTCGCTGCGTCTGGAGCCGATTTCCGTCAGCCTGGGATACTTCTTGATTTCGATACGCCATCCCTGGTCTTCCGACAGATGCCAGTGGAAGCGGTTGATGTGGTGCAAAGCCAGCATGTCGATGTACGTCTTGATTTCATCCATGCTGAACATGTGACGGCCCACATCGAGCATCATGCCACGGTAGCCGAAGCGCGGCGAGTCGTTGATTTCCACCGCCGGCAGTTCCACCGCTCCTGCCCCTTCATGCACCGACACCGACTTGCGGAGCGTCTGGATGCCATAGAACACACCTGCTTCCGAAGGAGCGGAAATCTCCACCTTGCGCTCGTCCACCTTCAGCCGGTACGCTTCCGGAGAATCGGCTTCCAGCCCCAGGCGGAGCACGATGCCCTCTTCCCCGTCACCTTCCGCCACCTTCAGCGCGATGCCGGTCTGTTCCTTGATAAAAGCCGCCAGGAACTCGGCGTTCTTCTTCATCTTTTCATTCCCTGCCGTATAGCAGATGGTTTCCCCGCTCTTCAGCAGGAACGAACCCTGCGATGCCGCCGTAATCTCCAGCGGCATGGGCACCACCTGATAGTCGGCCACCGCCGTCGGACTGTCCGTACACGAGGCCATCAGCATTCCGGCAAATGCCAGCCCCATACAATTCATTTTTGAAAATGGTTTCATAATCAATACATATAAAAGATTAGTAATTAGATTTTATTTCATCACATCGGCCAGCTGGTGAATCACCACGGAAATATCCTCCAGCGGAGAACCGTCGGCCGAAGACACCGTGATGCGCTTCGTCTCGCCCGGCAGCAGATCAAAGAAATTGTCGGAGAAACGCGCCCCCTGCAAGGGCACCTCCACGAACACGTCGCGCGCCAGCACACGCCGATTTCAGCGTCAGTCCACCACCCGCCTCT